>ENA-ORSS01002212-ORSS01002212.1-human-gut-metagenome-genome-assembly--contig:-NODE-2212-length-18048-cov-2.937809_pt1 | contig 18048 bp, 13 predicted proteins | sample MGYA00241899_ERZ509162 | MGnify/ENA primary metagenome ERZ509162 (study PRJEB26280, sample SAMEA2338641) | human gut metagenome | biome: human gut; feature: human-associated habitat; material: faeces... | reverse complement strand
GAAAGAATGAGCAAGAGCGCCACTGTTCATTCGTACAAGGATGGTTACCTTAATGCATCAATCAAGATATCCGAAAACGGATATCTTGCAACGACCATTCCTTGGAGCAAAAACTGGATTTTAAAAATCGACGGAGAAGCCGTTGAAACGTTTCCTATCAATATCGGTTTCGTTGGCTGCGATATAGCGCAGGGAAGCCACTCGATAGAACTGATCTACGACAGCGCAACACTAAACACGGGAATTGCGCTGTCCGCTTCAACGCTTCTGATTTTGGTGAGCCTCCCCTTAATCAGGCTGCTTGCATCGACTGCGCAAAACACTAAAAAGCGTCAGAGGGACTGAATCCATGCAGAAACTTAACGAGCCATCGCGGGAAAAGCAACATAATTTCTTGCTTTCTCTTATCATCGCATCGGCTTTCATCATCATCTATAGCTTCAGTGCGCAATATGGCGGCGACGGAACAAATGACGATTTTGCTATCGGGATCGCCCTGAGCGGACGAATCCCCGAAGCCAATATGTCCCTATTCGTAAATGCAGCATTCTGCAATATTGTCGCTTTGCTCAATCAGGGAATCCCGGACATCAACTGGTTTTGGCTTATCGAGCGTTTCATCGCCTTCGCTTCTCTTTCTTCTTTTGCTATTTGTTGGTCTGGAGAAACATAATGAGTACCCTGCACTACTCGTTCTAGCCGCTTGCGCATGTGTGCTGCTTCTTGCTGGCTGCACGTATCAAGGTAATTTTTCTTACGTTGCAAGCTTTGCGACCGTTGCCGGTGGTGTAGTGCTTCTTATCGGGATAAAAACCCCATACTCGGCCAACTACAAAAGCCCCTCACTGCTATCGGGGGTCTCCTTGATGGTAATTGGTTTTTCCATTCGAATTGAAAGCTTCCTCTTGTTTATGCCCTTTTTTTTCGCTGCAATTATCTGGGCGATTTTATCTGATTTCAAGAGTCACAGCATTTCTATTTACAAATATATCCCGATTGTCGCTGTCGTTGCCTGCTGCATTGCACTCTTTTCTTACGACCAAATCGTATGGAACAGCAACACCGAGCTCAGCCACTGGAAACAATACAACCATGCTCGCTCGGTGATATCAGATTATCCTATGCCTCCGTACGAGGATGCAGCAGAACAGCTTTCTAACTATGGTGTATCCGAAAACGATTATTTTATGCTTCGCAATTGGATCACAGCGGATAGCGCGGTTTTCACCACGGAAACGTTGGAAAACGTAGCTTCACTTACCACAACGCAAAGCACAACCGGCAAGATTCAGATGCTTCCCCAATCAACGGTCGACTATTTACTGAGGCTATCAAACGAGGGCCTTTTACTGGGATTCATCGCCTTGTACGTCATATTAATCGCACAGAGCAAGAGCGGGCGAGCTCTCTCCTCTTTTTCAATACTTCTAGCATTTGCGTTATGCATTTATTTCGTTGCGACAGGAAGATTTCCCCAACGAGTCGAATATCCACTCTGGGTTTACGCTTTTTCGATCATAACGATAGAATTTACACCTCGAAGCCATTTGAGAGATGCTAGTTTCTGTGCATTTTGGAAAGGCGCAGCTAGCTTTTGCCTTCTGTTTGCTTTTGCTGCGCAAATCCCAGCTTTCAGCATCCATGAAATTAAAAGCTCATTTACCCAAACAACGCTGAGTCCACAAGATGCCCTACTTGAATACGAGGCCGACTATCCGAATGATGTTTTTGTTTTCGATGTCGAAACTTACACATCAGTAGAAATGGCGTTCAAAGAAAAGAATCTACCCTCTAGTGACTTTCTAACTCATAATGCAACATTAGGAGGATGGAGCGTCGAATCTCCATACTACATCAGCAGAAACGAGATCATGGGAAGCTCCAGCATACTGAAGTCATTAGCGGATAGTGACTCGTTCCACCTTCTCACGACAAACCCATCGGTCTGCGATACGATTGGTCTGTTTTTAAATGAGCACTATAAGATAGATCCGCAGGTCACAATCAAGGCAACGCCTTTGGATGGAGTGTACCTGTGTGACTTTCATGCTTAGCGAAATTGCATAACACGCACTTATTACCCTAAAGCCTCAGTTGGAGCCTTTGCTCCCTAACCAATGACGGCAAGGGAGCAAAGGCTCTAGATTTCCTATTGGATCGACCAAATCGTCAGTTTCTGGCAGCGACCTGGCTGAGGTACTGTCCGTACGACGACTTGCCAAACCGTTCCGCCGGTTCAAGAAGGGCCGTTTTGTCGATCCAGCCATTACTGAATGCGATTTCCTCAAGTGACGCAATCTGCAATCCTTGGTTTTGCTCGATAACGCGGACGAATTCTCCAGCTTGATACAGACTGGAAATCGTCCCCGTGTCAAGCCAGGCAGAGCCACGATGAAGAAGAGAGACCTCGAGAGAGCCATCATCAAGATACATTCTATTCAGATCCGTAATCTCTAGCTCGCCACGCGCAGAGGGTTTTATCCTTTTCGCAAATTCAACGGCACGCTCATCGTAAAAGTAGAGCCCCGTAACGGCATAGTTTGATTTAGGGTTTTTTGGTTTTTCCTCGATAGAAAGAACTTGGCCCTCCTTATCGAATTCAACAACCCCAAAACGCTCTGGATCATCAACGTGATAACCGAAGACGGTCGCTCCATGTTTTTTGTTTGCTGCCTTAGTCAGCAGTGCCGTGAGTCCTCCACTATAGAAAATGTTATCCCCTAAAACAAGCGCACAGCTATCTCCATTAATGAAGTTTTCACCAATGATGAAAGCTTGAGCCAGTCCATCAGGAGATGGCTGCTCGGCGTACGAAAGCTTAATTCCATATGCCGAGCCATCTTTTAGGAGACGCTTGAAATTGGGTAGATCTTGAGGGGTTGATATAAGAAGAATATCGCTAATGCCAGCTAGCATCAGTATTGAAAGGGGATAATAGATCATTGGCTTGTCGTATACAGGCAGTAGCTGTTTTGACGTAACTGTGGTCAGGGGGTACAACCGCGTACCAGAGCCCCCCGCTAATATGATTCCCTTCATTTGATTCCTTCCTAATAATAAGAGGGAGAGCCAAGCCCTCCCTCGCCATGACGGTTAATCAGTAAATATATACTTTGGTTCCCTGCCAAATATTGTCGTATATCCACTTGGCATTTTCAACCGCAAGTCTAATGCACCCGTGAGACTGACTATTACCAAGTTCACTGTTGGATGCCAAGATCGAGTGGAAGAAATAGCCTCCGTTAATTTGAGTACACCAACGGGCCCGAGTATCGGTCGACAAGTTCGTTCTCTTGAATCCAGTCGTTCTATACTCCCCAGTAATAGTCGGAGTGGATGGAGCACCCGTTACGCAACTCCAAAACTTTATGCAATTCCAGTTATTGAAGCTCCCCCGGAATACGCCAACCTCATGGCGAGAACGGCTTACTAAGATTAAATAAGAAGTACCGCTAGTAAAGCCACTATTGTTGGCAATATCCGACATCATCTGTTGGCCCGTTGGAGTATTTGTGCCGTAGGGTTTCACGCCAACCAAATCAACACTCGAAAACGGAGACCATTTTCCGTCGACATAAGCCTGCACAAGCATCTTATACGTTCTTCCGCCGATCAGCCCCTTCACTGTGAAGGAGGTTCCCCCGCAGTTATAGGTATATGTCGTAAAGGAGCCATCTCCATTCTGGGAGGCAATCGCATATCTCGTAGCGCCAGGCACGCTATTCCATTCTAAGGTAGCGCTCAAATCACCCGCTTTTGCCTTTACGGTCGGAGCCATTACTCCGCCACTAATAAATCGGGGCTTGCCGCAGACCATTTACCATTAACTTGGGCCTGAATCAAAAACTTATGCTCATTGCCGTTCCCAAGGTTATCGACAGTATACGATTGACCTTTGCAGCTTGTTGTATACGTCCGATATCCGCCGTCAATATATTCAGCGATAGCATATCGATCAGCGCCGGGAACTAAATCCCACGATAAAGTCACCTGGCCATCTCCGGTAGCCTCTGCCTTTGCCTTCGGCGACTTCTCGTCAGGAACAATCACTTCAACAAGATCGTCTTCCGAATACTTTGACCAAGCACCATCTACAAAAGCCTGAACGAGGTAACGATGCTTTTCTCCTAAATTAAGATCCTTTACTTCATAACTGGTGGCTTTATGGTCAATTGATAAATTGCAGAATGAACCATTCTTATATTCCGCAATTGCATACTTTGCTGCGCCAGGGACTGAATCCCATGACAGTACCGCGGAATTAGATCCGCTATACCCTACGGCAACCATTGGAGAACTGGGATCAGGAACCCGAATCGAAACAAGATCATTGGCGCTAAAAGAGGACCACCCACTAGGTAGATGAGCCTGAACGAGAAATTGATAATTACCAGGTTTCAGATTTTTTACGGAAAACTCCGTTCGGCGACAATCATACGCGTAGGTGCTATATCCTCCATTTGTTTTGAGGGCTATAGCGTATTTATCAGCACCGTCAACAGCGCTCCACTTCAGATTTACGGATCCTTCAGCATCCAAAGATGCGACGGCCTTCGGAGTCTCAGGATCCGAAGGGGTCGCCCACACCGTAGAATCCGTCAACGGTGTCCATGAGCCATCGATAAGCGCCCTAACCCGATAACCGTACGAAACGCCGTTCGCCAAACCACGAGCTTCAAATTCGCACGATCCCGTATAAGAAGCAACCGTCGTCCCTTCTCTTGTTACCGCATATTTTGTGGCGCCCGGAACCTTGTCCCAGGTGAGCTTCACCGTGCCGTTGCCGGGCTCGGCCTTGGGCTCGGGCCTGGTTGGCCCCTGGGGGGTTGCCGACACATGGAGGTCGGCGGACACGGCCGACCACCTGCCGCCGACCCTTGCCTGGACGAGGAAGCTGTGCTCCTTGCCGTTGGAGAGGTCGCCGACCGTGTAGCTCGTCGAGGCGCACGAGGTGGTGTAGGTTCGGTAGCCGCCCCCAACATACTCGGCGACGGCGTATGCCTGCGCGCCGTCGACGGGATCCCAGGAGAGCGTCACCTCGCCACTGCCGGAGGCCGCGGCCGTCACGTTCTTGGGGGAGGGCGCTATATAATTGCTTGCTTGGAGATATTTCAAACAGTCAGCTTTTTCGCTCTTGTACCGATTCTGCCAACCAGTCCAGTAGATGGATTGCTTGGGATAACGCTTCGCAACGTTATTGACGACATAGTCGCAGAGAGTAGTTACAAAAGCTTCGTCCGACATAGAGTCATTGATGCCAGAATTCTTGAAGAACCAATTTGCACCATAATAATTGCCATTGTTGATATACGAGGCGCCGCCTCCTGCGCCAAACAAGTTAACCATGCCCCAGCAAAGGCCTTTAATGCAATCGGGGCGGTTATCCAAGCTGATTCCAAATGCCTTAAGGCAACCACGAGCACCTAACGACCCGTTGTAGGAATCAATGTATGCCCAGCCATTCTGCAAGTTTGAAAACTCGGTGGGGTTCGCCTTGTATGCAGCATGCCACGCAGTATTAAGGTCGTTACCCAATTGGGTAAAAGCGCCATTGGAGCGGGTTGCGCCCGTCACATCCCACCCGTAGCGATCGCCAATGACCTTTAAAGCGCTATAAGTTGAAGGATTGTAGTTATACACAGCCTTCAGGAAGCTGCCCAGGCCATACCTGTTGTCGAACTGGAAATAGCCCATGGCATGATAACCATCTCCCGAGCTAAGGCCCTGGTCATAATTGCAGCTGCTCTCATATTTGCAGAAGTACAGCATTTCAGAGCTGAAGGTCATCGGCTGAAGACTAGAGCCGTTAGCGTAGGCCTCGATTTCGTTAGTATCGGGCGGATAGACATCCGTAATATCGGAAGGATCATCAAGGCCATCAGCCCAAATTGCCAGCTTGCCATCACTATAATCAGGGGCAGACAATTCCTGTTCGTCGGCGAATTCGTCATCGGTGCCAAACTCAGGATCTTCCCCGCCAGAGACAGAACCATTGGAATCCATTCCGCCTTCGGAATCGTTTGGATCTGGCTTTGAGGCAACCCCGCCATCCGCGAATTCGGACCCATTGGAAGTCGATACATCGGAGCTAGACTCGGTTGAATCCGAGCTCGAATCCAAAGGGTCCGCAAATGCCGAATAAGGAAGAAGACCCATAACTAGAGTGAAGGAGAAAAATACACTTAGCAGCTTTTTTCCAACAGCCATACGAATTGCCTTTCGCGAGATTGTTTTTCACCCATGATACAAAATCCTGAAGATGCATATCGGCGGCATCGCGGTAAAAGAGCCGCACAAGCACCTGCATGCCCTTCGGCAATGCAATGATACAGAAGAATTATCCCTGCGATGAAATTGCCAGAAATCAAAATTTACCTAAAAGAGGACGAAATAGCATGACACATAGATGCCGGGCCTTTTAACAAACGCTGCTCTCCAGCCCCACCCTTCAGGAGTCTTCAAAGAGGTTTTAATATAGCTTATCTCCGTAAAAGAGGATAAGCAGCGCGAAACCGCCAACTAGAAGTAGGTTTACGACACCCATGATTACCGGAACAACCCATCTTCTTGCTTCAACCACCTCACGCAAGAAGAAGATCAGCAGACCTATAAGATTCCAAAGAAACCATGCAAGGGGAATAAGAATTGCTCCAATTTTTACCGGCGAAGCCTGCCCGATGTTCTGAAATGCCGAACTCGAAAAAGCCATCCCTGCAGTAATCGCCATTACAATTGCCGCAAATATTCCGAGAATTGTTACATACTCCCTTTTAATATCGTCTAGATGCGCTTCACTAGCTTCAACTTTCCCCTCTACCTCTTCTAACCTTTTTATCAATCCGACGATTTCCGGATCGGACTTTTCGCTTTCGATCCCGAACTTCACTTTTTCCACTTCTACCTCTCCACAATTCTCATAATTCGCCATTAACAGGGCACTACCCCATCTTCTGCAAATTCAACGAGTAGAACCTTTGCCTGCCCTTGCGCGTCTCTCTCAAAAACCCTAGCTCTTTAATAAGCTTGCGCTTCCTTGCCATTGTGGGCTCGGACATCTCGGCTGCCGCACACAGCTCTTCAGTAGTTGCTCCGTTTTCCGAAAACAGCTCTGCCTGAGCAAGAATGAACGCAACTCGCCAAAGGCCAGCGTCCTCTTCCTTGGCAGCGATTGCACGATTTACCGCCCCAACCGCATCAGCCAAATCGCTCTGCTTCGCCTGCAGCGAATCCAGCATGCTTTCCATCGCATCAACCACCAGCCCCGAAAAGGAAATCACAAAAGGCGTTATATCTCCCTTATTCAGCGGATGCTCGCAAATCGAAAACCCCTTGTAATATTTTTCGATACGCTCTTTCACGGAATACGAAAGGCGATACCCGACTATAGGGCTAAAGCTGCGAGAAAGGACATAGCTGCTGATGAACCTGTTGGTTCGCCCATTGCCATCGTAAAACGGATGAATATAGGCGAACAAAAAATGGAACACCGACACCCGTACAAGCGCGGGGATGGCCTCATCAGCAAGGATCATCAATGCCTGATTCATCAGTTCAATGATCTTTGATTCGGGTTCAACGCCCTGGTGTATTGGCTTATGCGAGGCATCCAGAACGCTTACTGGCTCTTTGCGGAAGAACTGACCATCTGGCACATGAGACGGATCATCGGCTCTTACTTCATCGAGAACCAGCTCGTCATACAAAGCACGCACATCAGCGCAAGTAGCGATAGGAATCGTTTTACGCACTCTTAGCGCATGATATTTTTCAACAATGCCTAAAAACCTACCCGCCTTGTCCTTTTCGGCGAGCATTTCAAGGGCATCGTCGATTTCCCTGCGCGTCGAGTGAACTCCTTCGATTCCGTTAGTAAGCACGATTTCGTCAATAAGGCATTTGTCCATGTATTGCTCAATGGCCCTCTGCGGCAACATCCCTATGGTGCGGTCAATGTCTCTATCAAGCTCCATCGCCTTGATAATTAGCTCGTAAATCGCGGAGTCCATTACGTAGAATGCTTGATTCCCGCTTATCTGAAAGTTAAGACGCACGGCGTCCTTGGAATTAAAGCGCTGCTCGTACACGAGCCTGGCGTCATTTTCTGAGATATGAAATAGGGTTCTTAGGTCCCGATATTTTGACGGCATGCGACACCACCCCGAATAGACCAAAAATGTCGGTAATTATTTGGTCTATTGTCGCATATCTTACGAATAGACCAAAAAAACAGCCTATTTTTTGGTCTATTCGGGCGAAAACAGGCGATTGACCAAAATTCTTTGGTCTATTTTGGTCAATCGAGGGCGCCACCGTTCGAGACAAGCAACGGCACCGCGACGCAATATCGCCCCTAAACGGCACCTATGCGACACTGTCGCGACAGTTTGGCGACATTGTCGCATAGGTGCCGCACTGGGAATATAGAGACAAGTCCCGTTTGCCCAGTACGACATGGCACACAAAAAAGCCTCACTTGCACAATTCATTCATCGCAAGCGAGGCTCTGTCCGCTAAGCGGGGAAACGATGCCTGTCCCTATATACCCACCCGGCTTATTTCCCCGCAGCTTTCAGTGCGGCTTTGGGGCCTGCCACCAGCAGATAGTACAAGCCCTTGCGCAGCGGCGTGGGGTTGTTCGGGAAGAACTGCTCAAAGCGCTTTGGGTGCTCCATCAGGTAACGCAGGTTCGCGTTCTGATAGTCGCTGAACAGCGAGCGATCATACGCACCGCCCCTGAACCCGGCGCGCAAATCCTCATGCATCTTAACCACAAATTCACGACGCTGCTCCGGCGCCAAGCGCGCAAAGTTCCACATATAGCTGTCGTAACGCAGCCTGAACAGGACTTTTCTCAAATCTTCGCAATCAGGGTCGTTCTTGATGAAGCGCTCGGCCATGTCGAATTCCTTGCACACGCACATCACCTTTTGCGCGTCGTTCACAGAAGACGCCTCGTTGTCTTGGCGATAATGCAGAATGGCCTCTTCAGACATAACAACCTTCTGCGCGGTTACCCACACCTTGAACTGGAAGCCCAGGTCCTGGAAACTTGCGCCCGCCGTTTCAAGGAAACGCACGCCCTTTTCAACCAGCATTTCGCGACGATACAGCGCCGACCAAATGGAAGGAATGCAATAGAACACCTCGCGAACATCGCGCGGATTGAAGGGGGCATCCGTCATAGGGGGTTTGCACACACTTATAAGCTGGTTGCGTTCCTTGGGCGTGCTCCAGTAGAACCAATAGTTGGCCTTAGCAACATCGACAGGAGCGTCGGCACTTGCGTCCTTCACCAAGCCGTACAGCAACTCCAGAGCATTCGGCTCGAAGAAATCGTCGGGCTCCAAAATGCCAATGTACTCGCCACGTGCGGTGTCGATGCCCAAGTTCATTGACGCGCCGTAACCGGAATTTTCCTTATCAATCAGGCGAAAACGCTGGTCTTTTTCCATATAACGCTTGATGATATCCAGAGAACCATCGGTACTGCCATCGTTGATGCACAGTGCTTCGAAGTCGGTGAACGTCTGGGCAATCAGCGAACCAAGAGCCTGTTCCAAGTACTGCTCGGAATTGCAGATAGGCACCAGCACCGAAATAGCAGGTGCGGCCCCTTCGGGTGCAGGGCTGATCTTCGCGCTCGCGCGCGCCGCATTCGCACGCGCCTGCTGCTGAGAAATCTGGTTCTTGCCCTTTTTCTCGGTCTTCGCAGCAGCGTTTCCGCCGCCAGCGCTCTTCGCGTTATTCTTCTTAGCCATTCCCTGCCCCTCTCAAATCAATTAGGTAAAAGTATACCGTTCAAACAAGAAGCAACCACAGAGCATATTTCAGCTGCTGCGAATCACGTCAAGCAGTCCGCGGGCCCGCGCGTCCCCGACAGCCGCGAATTACGTCGGACGTCCTTGGCTGCCGCGCCCTCACGAGCGCCGCAATCGCGCCGAGCATCCACGGGCGTCATACGTCCAGGGTCGGCACAAATCGCGCTGGGCGCTCCACGCCTCCGCCAACCCAAGCGTTCAACGACACGCACGGACATTCGCCACCCCGCCCATCGCGCCACGAACTTCACAGCAAAGCTTCAACGCTTAATTAATTCCTCGCAAACGAGGTGCTTTCCTCGAGCGCATCGCATAGAATCGATCTAATGTAAAACGCGTTCATAAAACGGCGCCAGCAGAGCGCAACATTATTCGCTTCAACGCGTTATTGAAGCCCGCCGCCAACAAGGAGGTTCTTATGAAACTTGGATTCATCGGATGCGGAAATATGATCAAGGGAATTGTCGCTAGCGGTGCTGTTGCGCCCGGTGAAATCTATGGCTCCAATGTCACGCCGGAGCACGCCGCTGCCGTAGCCGAAGAATTCGGCATTAACGCTGGCACTAACAACATCACCGTCGCCGAAAACGCCGACATCCTGTTCCTTTCCGTAAAACCCTACCAGTACGAGGCCGTTATTGCCGAAATCCGTGGAGCAATGCGCCCTGAACAGACCGTCGTCACCATCGCGCCTGGCAAGACTATTGCCTGGCTGGAAGAGCAGTTCGGCACGCCCGTCCGCATCGTACGCACCGCGCCGAACACGCCCGCACACGTGCTGGCAGGCGTTACCGCCTACTGCCCCAACAGCTTGGCAACCGCTGAAGACGTCTCCGCCGTCGAATGCCTGCTTGCCAGCTTCGGCACCACCGTTGAACTGGAAGAATCGCAGCTCGACGCCGCAAGCGCCATCGGCGGCAGCCCGCCTATGTATATATGTTCATCGAGGCCTTAGCAGACGCAGGCGTGGCCGAAGGCCTGAAGCGCCCGCAGGCTTACCAGCTTGCCGCGCAGGGCGTACTGGGTGCTGCAAAACTCGTGCTCGAATCCGGCAAGCATCCTGGCCAGCTGAAGGACGAGGTGTGCTCGCCTTCCGGATCCACCATCCGCGGCCTTGAGGTTCTGGAAAAAGGCGCATTCCGTGGCACCGTCATCGATGCACTGCGTACCACCATCGAAAAGGCACGCGCTCTGTAACGCAAACGGGCGCGGCGGGATGCTTCGCAGCGCCGACGTGCTGCGAGCCGGCAGCTCCTTTGCACTTGCCTACGCCTCGCAAGCAACAACCCCGTTACAAACCGTCACGCGAATGCTTCCTTTCTTGACATGCCGCGCGCACATACTAGAATCCGTATTAGCACTCCACATGTTGGAGTGCTAATTACGTTTATAGGCGCTTGCGTGCCGTCATTTCGGCACCGCAAGCGCACGGCAACGAACCAACGTTTGCTTGCAGTTCGCGGGTGCAAGCCGCTACGCAGCACAGGTGTCACGACGTCAGGCACAACACCTAACTCGGCGCCGCGTCGGCCGTATCGCCTGGGCTCGAAGCCGCGCCAACTGCAGCGGGCCCCCGCCGCAGCCCCAGCCGCGACCAGCCCAGCACCCCGCCGCAGTGCCAACAGGCGAACGTGAACAACAAGCCATGAAGGAAGGATCTGAATGAAGCAATTCAAAACAGAAAGCAAAAAGCTCCTTGATCTGATGATCAACTCCATTTACACCAACAAGGAAATCTTCCTGCGCGAGCTTATCTCCAACGCATCCGATGCAGTTGACAAGCTCTACTTCAAGAGCCTCACCGACACCACCATCGCTGTTTCCAAGGACGATCTTTCCATTAACGTGGCGTTCGACAAGGACGCTCGCACCATCACGGTTTCCGACACGGGCATCGGCATGACCCGCGAAGAGCTGGAGACCAACCTGGGCACCATCGCTCATTCCGGCAGCCTCGAGTTCAAGACCGAAAACGCCGAAAAGCAGGGCGAAGACGTGGACATCATCGGCCAGTTCGGCGTGGGCTTCTATTCTTCGTTCATGGTTGCCAAGGAAGTTACCGTAACCTCCCGCGCATACGGCGAGGCCGAGGCGTTCACCTGGAAATCCGACGGCATTGAGGGCTACACCATCGAGCCCGCCACCGCGGAAGAAGCCGCCGCACTGGGTGCCGACCACGGCACCAGCATCACCCTGCACCTGAAGGACAACGCCGACGAAGAAGAGTACGACGTATTCCTAGACCAGTATGAGCTCCAGGCCCTCATCAAGCAGTACAGCAACTACGTGCGCTACCCCATCCACATGGAAATGGAGGAGCGCAAGCCCCTGCCCAAGCCCGAAGATGCCGGCGACGACTACAAGCCCGAGTTCGAAACGGTGCGCGAGGTTAAGACCATCAACTCGATGATCCCCATCTGGAAGCGCCGCAAATCCGAGGTAACCGACGAGGAATACGCCACCTTCTACAAGACCGACTTCCACGATTTCGAGGACCCAGCCCGCACCGTTTCCGTGCACGCGGAAGGCGCGCTGACCTACGATGCGCTGCTGTTCATCCCCAAGCGTCCGCCGTACGACTTCTACAACAAGGACTACGAAAAGGGCCTGGCACTGTACAGCTCGAATGTGCTGATCATGGAAAAGTGCGGCGATCTGCTGCCCGACTACTTCAGCTTCGTGAAGGGCGTGGTGGACTCGCAGGACCTTTCGCTGAACATCTCGCGCGAAACGCTTCAGCAGAACAGCCAACTGCGCGCTATTGCCAGCAAGCTCGAAAAGAAGATCAAGAGCGAACTGGAGAAGTTCCTGAAGAACGACCGCGACGGTTACGAAAAGTTCTTCAAGGGCTTTGGCCGCAATTTGGAATACGGCATCTACACCAGCTACGGCATGAAGAAGGATGTGCTGGCTGACCTGCTGCTGTTCTACTCCGCCAAGCAGCAGAAGATGGTGACGCTGGCCGAGTACGTGGAGGCCATGCCGGAGGACCAGAAGTCGATCTTCTTTGCAACGGGCGAAGCTATCGACCATCTGGCGAAGCGCCCCATCGTGAACACGGTGCTGGGCAAGGGCTTCGACGTGCTGCTGTGCCCGCAGGACGTTGACGAGTTCTGCTTCATGTCGATGAACGAGTACCAGGAAAAGCCCTTCAAGAACGTTGCCGGTGGCGATTTGGGCCTGGAGACTGAGGACGAGAAGAGCGCGGCCGAAGCAATTACGAAGGAAAACGAGGGCCTGTTCGCCGAAATGCAGAAGGCACTCGATGGCAAGGTTAAGCGCGTTGCCGTTTCCGCCCGCCTGACCGATACCCCTTCATGCGTAACCGCAGAAGGTCCCATCACGCTGGAAATGGAAAAGATCTTGGCGCAGGGTCCCGACGGCGAGCACGTAAAGAGCGATCGAGTGCTCGAACTGAACGCCGAGCATCCCGTATTCAAGGCAGTGCAGAAGGCGTTCGAGGATGGCGATACCGAAAAGGTGCACCTGTACGCCACGATTCTGTACGATCAGGCGCTGATCACCGAGGGCCTGCCCATCGACGACCCCGTGGCCTACACCCAAGCCGTCTACAAATTCATGGCGTAAGCGAAAGCTGGGAATAAGATTCATTCTTCCAGTTCACCAAAGCAAGGGCGTTCACGGATGCGAGCGCCCTTGCTTGTTTTCCAAGCATAAAAGCCGCAGTTAATATGCGAAAGAAAGCAAACCGATGGCTTATACCGCAGAAGAATTTGGCAGCGCCGATATCGTAGACGAAATGGAACGAAAATGAACCTAGCCATCAGGGTCGCGTTATGGACCACAGATGATTAATCCCTCTCGACAACACTCACAGATTTATCGACCGTCCATCCATGTCCCACAAATTTGTTTGTGGGACATGGATGACTCGGCTATTACGACTGCAAACCCTCAGTAATAGCGAGCAGAGCAGGAAAATAGAAAATCGCAGAGCGCTGGCCGCTGTGAGGGGGAAGCTCTTCAACAACGCCCATCTCCTCCAGCGTTCCCAAAAGGCGTCGAACGTGGGTCGTGCACCACCACGGGAACGCCCTTTGCCTTGATGCACTTCATGATGCCCAAAAACGCTCGATGCGCGGAAGCTGTCGGAGCCCATCTTCATCGTGAGACGGTACACACCCACCACGGGCGCCACCGTGTCGGAGTATACGAGCTCGGCCACGCGCGAGAGCGCCTGATCGACAACAAAGTCCTTGCGCGTGCAGTTGGCATCGACGACGGGCTCGATCAGGTTCTGCGGCACATCCCTGTAGTTGGCCAGCAGCTGCTTTGGGAGCAACATCCATCGTTGCCGAAGATGGAGCTGACATAGCAATGACTAGCACATAGCACCTACACTACACGCAAAAAGCAACAACTAGGAGTAGACCTCATCGTTCAGAAGGCACTAGGTATGATTTGTTCACGATCATTTCTAGGACATCTACCTTGAATGATTCGATCAAAGAACAAATTTTGTCATGCAGCTCACAGTACTGATTTCCGTCCATTTGAGGTTCGGCAAATGCGTGCAGGCCACCATGCGCTATCGCATTTCTCGATCCAAGCAGAGACTCATCAATCAAGCCTTTTCCCAACATATATGGATTTCTGTTACCGGAATAGCCAATGTCATCCATAATTCCATCCAACACCTCGAAATTTAAGTTGCTTTCGGTGTTGATAGCATTTTTGTAAAAGCTATGCTTGACAACCTTATGCTTCAGATTTTCCAAATCCGATAGATGCCGAAAGTAGACAGAGTGTTTGTTACTTTCATTATCGAATTTCTTTATACAACGCCTAGCCTGAAGGACATAGAAGTTGGGGGTCAAACTTGCAAAATCTTTGCCAAGATAAGAAATATAGCAAAGATATCTCTCAGAGATGCTCTTTATCGACCCTTCCCAATGAGCGTAGAGAAGCAGGATTGCAGACCGTATTTCAAATTTAGCGGCCTCGCCGCTAGCCCGAGCAACACGTAGCTTTATATACGTAAGTTCTCTCTTTCTGCGGACAGATTCTTTTTCGATTTGATCTATTAAATCATTCTCATTGGTCACCTTCATCGGAGCAACCTTACCGAGTAAAAACCTTGATGCCAAGATCCGACATTCTGCGAAACTTATCCAAAGCTCGCACACCGTGAACCGAAGCATCTGAGTACTCTTGAGAATGTAGAATCTCATCTGTCTTGCTCTTGATGAAATCCACTGGATTATCCATCTCATTAATGGACTCATAATTGCCAAATATGCCCGTGGCAATCGACTGATACAGACCAACAAGGAATGCTCCGCACCTCTTTCCTTTTCCCTCGTCATACCTCTTAAATGAGTCTTCACCATAAGCGCGATTTAGCAGAGAGAAAGTACCCCTAAACTTCTCCTTCATCTCATCAAAGAAAGATTCCATCGAGCTTAAAGATATCGCCGCCTCGTCAAGGAATGGGCTCAAGTCGGAAATCGTGCGATCGATATCATTGCAATAGGTCGCAGCAAGCAAACGGATAATTAACTCTATTCGGTATTGGCTGGTCTCTTTCATTTCAGACAGCGGAACGCAGTTATTGAAATCTCGATTGCTCGCAAGCTCGCACAACAGGTCATAGAATTCAGGATTACTCATAATGACAAGACAATTACGGACCTCTTGCTCACTCAAGTTAGTCCCACCAGTATTCAATCTCTGAAACAGCTCGTACTTGCTATCTGCATCACTGGTATCGAGGATAATTGTTATATCGATGCGGGCACGTTTGAACTTTATCTTAAGGTCCTGAGGCAAGGAGAGCGACTCATCGTCTGCGTTCCACTGCACATCTTTGAGAGAGGGGAGGTGCTTGGTCGACTCCAGAATAAGGGGGTCTACCAACTCGCCATTGTCGTCTTTCAGAATTCCCACGAACTGATAAATAGTCGAAAGGCGCTGCACCCCATCAATTACATCCCAAATGCCATCCTTGCGCGCGCCTACAAAGATAGAAGGAAGAGGGATGCCTAACAAAATCGACTCGATTAGTTTTACCCGCTGATTCGAATTCCAACGGTACATACGCTGGAATTCGGGATGGACATCGATTTCGGCATCACGATATAAATTTATTAATTCACCAATGGACATCTGATATGAATCGGTCGAAATAGCCTTCGACTGAATATCAATCTCTTCCCTTAAACTCATAACCCACCCCATTTTACCCATGAATCTCGTTAAGAGCCAATAGAACAAAGGGCCTACTGGTTTTCTTATTTTACTTCGATTGAGTTTCGTTTTTTATTTGAACTAAGCTGAATCCAACTATAATAAACCATTGAGTTTAATAAGCGATTGAGGAGAGAGCATGCAAAACAAATGCCAGGTTTTCACACCTGACGGCATTGTAGGCAAGCTCCTTGACGAGATTGGGTACCACAAAAACCTTTTCGGTAAAAAGGTTTACGAAAATTCTTGCGGTACCGGCAATATCCTTGTTGAAATCGTTAAGAGGTACATCGAGGACTGCAACGAAAACGGTCTATCTGACAACAAGATAAAGGCTGGTTTAGAACACGATATATTTGCTGCGGATATCGATGCAAAATGTTGCACAAAGGCCATTGAAAGGCTGAATGGAACCGCTGCAAGTTATGGTATACAGAATGTTAGATGGAATGTATCGAATATCGATTCTCTGTTTGAAACAAACGGCCATGCCCCTTTTGACTATATTGTCGGCAATCCTCCCTACGTAAGCTATAAAGACATTGATTGCAAGACACGCAAAGAGCTCAAAAAGAATTTCATGACATGTTCGAATGGCAAGTTCGATTATTATTATGCTTTTTTCGAAAAGGCTATATCCCAATTATCCAGCAATGGCCGCCTTGCCTACATCGTTCCAAATAGCTGCTTTAAGAACGTCTTCGCCTTCTCTTTGCGCGAAATGATTAAACCTTTAGTAACAAAAATCGTTGACTATAAAAATCAACAGCTATTTGATGCGCTAACCTCCTCTGCGATTATCGTTCTAAGCAAGCACGGCAATAATGGGCTCTATTCTTACAGCTCCGCCAAGGACGACTCCCCGGTTACCTTGCCCACCGAAACGCTAGATAAAACAAAATGGTCGTTTAACAGCCAGTTCAAAAAGAGGGGGAATCGACTCTTTGGAGAAGACTACAGGGTGATGAATTCGATAGCTACCTTATGCAATGGAGTATTCATCATCGATTCGAGCGAAATAGAAAAGAGGAAGCCTGCGTCCATTCGTCTTTACGACGGTTCCGAAATTGAAGTTGGCGTATTGAAGAAGGCATGCAGTCCGAAATCGATGCGCCTGAACAAAGTTCAATATGCGATATTTCCATATGATGCCTCAAAGCATGCGACTGAGGCGTATAGCGAAAGCCGATTAAGCCAAGATTTCCCATCTTGCTATCGCTACCTTAGAGAGCGAAAACCACTTCTTGATAATCGCACTGCTGATGCTAAAGCGAGATGGTATGAATATGGAAGACGCCAGGGTCTTAATACGGTTGGCGAAAGAAAACTAATTATGTCCACCGTTGTAACAGACAGCGTACACGTTTATGAGGTTGGGGCAGATTCGGTAGCTTATGCTGGGATAATTATCACCTGCAGATCAAAAGGCATGCTGACAGAGGCCAAAGCAATTCTAGAAAGCCAGAATTTCCTCGACTATGTTCACGATATTGGGACGAATGTTTCCGGAAACTCGCTCAGAATAACAGCTAGAGACGTTAGCTCCTACGAATATCGATAATCAGCGGCCTTCAAGGAGATTCACCGTAGCCCATACTCAACCAGGCACCGCCACAGGAAAGGTACCAACGATTTCTTGGACCAAGAAACACGATGCAGCAGGAACGGGCAGCCTAAATTGGAGGCTTTTACGAGAATCTCTAAGCGTACCTTCACTCGTAAAAAAAAAGGGGGGGGTGCGGACATTTTCCTGGACCGGGTGGATTCTAGCGGTCGTTGCAACACCATGGATTTCCGAAAGGGTCTTCTGTGGGATACGAATACGCAGGAATCGCCTACGAGAGGCAAGGCGAGATGCTGGCCGCCAGGGGGCGTCACTACGTCGAGCTCGCGCTCGCGGGCATGGGCTACGCGGAGGCCGCCCGCGCCGTCGGCGTCTCCAAGAGAACTGGTAAGGTGTGGCGCAACGGCAGGACGCGCAGCACGGGCCGCAACGGGGCCCCGTGCGCAGAGTGGACGGAGG
>ENA-ORSS01002203-ORSS01002203.1-human-gut-metagenome-genome-assembly--contig:-NODE-2203-length-18110-cov-3.803545_pt1 | contig 18110 bp, 28 predicted proteins | sample MGYA00241899_ERZ509162 | MGnify/ENA primary metagenome ERZ509162 (study PRJEB26280, sample SAMEA2338641) | human gut metagenome | biome: human gut; feature: human-associated habitat; material: faeces... | reverse complement strand
CACAGAATTACGAGCAATTGTCGGAGCATCATAAGGTAATTCTTCTGTAACTATAGCCACCTTACCAAAATATTGCGTCAAGGTCAAATATGCAAAAGCTCTAAAAAAACGTGCTTCAGCCTTTGTCCTGACTTTTAGTTCTTCACTCATATCGCACTCGTCGACACGAGCAATATATGTATTTGCAGTTCGAATAGCATTAAAATCATAATTTCCATAAGGAGCCGCCGTATTAATGCCATTTTGTTGAACCATTTCCATATTCCCTTCCCACGGTTTATGACTATGCGCATTATCCGTACACATTTCATCCCAAATATCCACAGCAGGCATAGATTGATAACAACCATTCAATGCATACCACGCATCCTTCTCCGTTTTCCAGAAATTCTCTGCAGAAATTTCAGCCGGCGGTACAACATCCAAATCACAAGATGTCAACACACTCACTAATGAACAAAACAGAATCAAATTTTTTATATATAATTTCATAAACCAATTTCCTCCTATTAAAATGAAACATTCACTCCCAATGCCAAAGATTTGCTACCTAAGGCACGAACCGTACTACTTGTTGCTTCTGGATCAAAATCTTTCATCTTATGATCTGCACGAATCGTAAATAGATTTTCCCCAGTTAAATAGACTTTTAACGAAGACATACCCAAACGTGAGACTATATTCCTGGGTATATTATATCCGATAGTCATTGTTTTAAAACGGAAATAATCCGCATCAAATACATGATAATCATTAAATGCCCTATTATAAGTAGTATGGGGGCTACTTGCCGTATAAATTCTGGGATAAATTGCATGAGGATTAGGATTTTCCTCACTCCATCTACCCATATGGTATCTCCTCGGATTATCTTGTCCATGAAAAAACGGGTGTACCTGATAAACCTCAAAAGCAACATCTGCCCCACAGATACCTTGTCCAAATATAGAAAACTCAAAGTTTTTATAATTAACTGAAAGGTTAATCCCATAAGTAAAATCAGGAACTTCACAACCGATAATTGTACGGTCACTATCTGTAATTTCTTCACCCCAATCCAATTCTCGCTGAGGAACAAATTTCGTATCACCAGCATTCGGTGTTACACCTCCATAAGTATAATAATGTCCAGCATCAATCTCTTCCTGCGTGTACAAACCATCACTTTCAAAACCATAGAAAGAACCGATAGACTCTCCATCTCCACAAAGGCTACTGATTATCAGTGGCTTTTGTTTTTAAGGCACTATTTTGGGGACCTTGTTGTTGTTTGTTAAACAATTTCATTGCTTCATGTTTTGCGGAATCAGCTATATCTATATATGGCTTCATTGATTTGTAATCACTGTGGCCTGTCCATTTCATGACAACTTCTGGTTGTATTCCCATCATTAGGGCATTACATATAAAGGTTCTTCTTCCGCAATGTGTTCCTAATAATTCGTACTTTTTAAATGTTTCATCTATTCTTTTATTGCCTTTATAATATGTAATGGTTACAGGGGTGTCTATTCCACATATGTATCCAACTTCTTTTAAATATTGATTCATTTTTTGATTTGTTATTACCGGTAATGCTTTATTATCTGGATATAAATCATCTTTGTATTTATTAAGTATTTCTCTTGAGTAATCATTTAACTCAATAGATATTGTGTCTGCTGTTTTGATGGTTGTTATGTATATAGTATCATTGATTATATTGTGTCGTTTTAGATTTTCAACATCCGAATACCTCAATGAGGTAAAGCAGCAGAAGCAAAAAACATCTCTTACACGCTCCAAATATTTTTTGTTTTTAGGAAATGAAAAGTTATATATTTTCATTAATTCTTCCCATTCTAAAAAGATAACTTTTTTTTCTGTATCCTTTAATTTAGGGGCAAATGATTCGAAATCTCGAATGCTGTTATATCCTTTTGATGTAGCCCATCTCATGAACCATTTTAGAAAAGATATTTGTTTTTTTATAGAACTATTACGTAAGTTAGCATCATCCCTTAAAAATATCATGAAATTGTTTAATCCTGATTCGTTTAATTTTTCAAAAGATAATTGGTTGTTAAATGATATAAGATGATTTTTTAGTGTTTTAAATTTCTGGTATGTCGCTTGTGTCCAATTGTTTTTCATCCCTATTTCTTTCGTAAAATCATCAATATACTTCCATATGTTTTTATCTGAATGTTTTTCAATATCTATATCTATTCCTCTTATTTCTTTAATAAATAGAGCTTTAAACTCTTCCTTATCAGGTGTTTTTTTTTCATTGTTGAATTTGTTAAATATATTTTCAACGGTAGTTTCGTATAAGTTTATTTCTCTGTTTATTACAGATGCTTGTATTTTTTTCTTTCCATGTGTGGTGTTATTTTTACATCGTTGCGTTTCCAAACTCCATTTGTTAATATCAACTCTAAATCCTACGTTGAAAGCTACTATATTTTTACCCCATCTAACTCGTAGACGTAGTTTTGCATCTTCTTTTCCTTTTTCCTTATCAAGAAGGAATATGTGATAATATTTGTTTATCATGACAAATGTATAATTTTATTTTTATTTTAAAACAAAAAGTGTTTATGTTTTGTTTTATTATCAAACTGCCAATAGTGGCAATTTTTAAATCTAAAAAACATGGAACAACAAGAATTTGTGGAAAGATTCCCAGGACTTACTGAAAGTCAGATTTTTGACCTTGCAGAACTTGGAAGGTCAGTGCTCAATATATCGAGCCTAAAGAAGCTTGTATCTGAATTGATGTATATTTCAAAAGAGATACTGTGCTCAGAATCAGATATTGCTGAAAAGACACGATACTGTATATCTGATTTAATGAGCATTGCTATGTGTATTCATGATTTTGATAATGAGGTGAAATATTGATTATTTTATTATAACCTTTTCATACATCCAAGTACTTTGAATACAATCCTTACCATTTCTTTCGGTAATTCTTGTACGCCATATTCAGGTGATTTGTTAGTTGGAATCAGAGAGTAGCAATCTTTATTTTGAGAAGGTCCTATTCTTTTGATTGTGCGCATTTCATTTTTTGTGACTATGGCGTATATTTCACCATACGGGAGGAATGATATATCTTCTATCTTCTTCAGGGCTATTATGTCACCATGCGTTATCTCTGGCTCCATCGAGTGCCCTGTTACGTTACACCAACAGGTCGCCTCATTGTATTTCGGAAAATCTATAAGATACTCCGGTATTGTAGTCTGATCGTTAATCACCAAATCGAATCCTCCAACGAAATCGACGTTGTAGTATGGCACCCCTTTGTCTTCGCTTTTTACAGGGAAATTGGATTTGACTGCATTTTCTTTCTTAAGCATGGATCCTTCCCCTGTTAAAACCCATTCTGGAGATAGTTCCGGGTATATTCGGAGTATATTGGATACTACTTTTGCCGAAATATTCTTTGTGTTACTGATATAACTTTTTGATGCTCCAATGTTTTTTTCAAAAAAGTTAAAACTAATCCCTTTGTAATCAACGAATTGTATAATTCTGTCTCTAATATCCATAATATATTGTGTTAATTAATGTTATTCAACCGAATATATTCGGTGTTATATTTTTATATGCCGAAAATACTCACCATATTTGCAAAGTCATTTGAAGAATGCAAATATAGAATATAAATGTAATATGCAAGTATATGGAAGAAAAAAAGAGATTACCAGTAATTATCACACCATTTGGTAGTAAACAGAAAATTGCAAAGGAGGTAAGTGTTTCGAGAGATTTTGTTAGTAAGTCATTGAACTATACTTCTAATTCAGAAAAAGCTAAGAAAATCAGATCAATAGCTTTAGAAAAATACGGTGGTTTTGAATCTTATAAGGAGGTGGAAGTCTGATGTATAATTTGGATACGCCTATATGGCAATTGACTGTAGGTGAGTTTATTGAATTACAGAAGAAAAATGTAATCAATATCTCGAATGTGGAGCCTATTGGAATCCCTAAAAGAAATTTGGTATATGGGATATCAGGATTGGCTAAATTGTTGAACTGCTCTAACGCTACTGCACAAAAAGTGAAAAATAGCGGAAAAATAGACAAGGCATATACACAGGTCGGTAGGCAGATTGTATTTGATGTTGATCTGGTGATTGACCTTTTGAAAAAGGATAAAAATCGTCGCTAATTATGAACAGAGAAAATATATACTTTTCGCACGATGCGAATGCAATGAGTGACCCCAAATGCATGTTGCTGATAGAGCAGCTTGGGATGGAGGGTTATGGAATGTTTTGGGGCTTGGTGGAAATGCTCCGCCAGCAGCCGGAATACAAAATGTCGCTGCTCCTTATACCGGCATTGGCAAATCGGTTTAAAGTGTCGGAATCAAAATTAAAGACAGTTGTGTCGGGATACGGGTTGTTTGTGATTGAGAACGATGAGTTTTTCTTTTCCCGCTCTCTTCGCGAAAGAATGGAACTGATGGAGTATAAGAAAATCCAAAGATCTATTGCTGGTAAGAAAGCTATTTCAGCAAGATGGAGTAAGAAAAAAGCGCTCCCTTCTCCGTCGAATGCTAGTGAAAAATTAGAAGATGATACGAACGTAATACGAACGTATAACGAACGTAATACGAATTCATACCAAAGAAAGGAAATAGAATTATCTACTACTAACGTAGTATCTAATTCTTGTATTAGTTATAGTAACAAAGATAGTTCTAATGATAAAGATAGTTTAGAAGATAAAGAGAGGGGGAATTTTGAAAAGTCGGAATCTTCCGATTCCTCCAAGTCGAAGGCCAAAGCCTTCTCCCCTCCTTCTATTTTTGAAATCGAATCTTATTGCAGAGAACGGAATAACGGGATAGATGCCGAGTGGTTTCATGATTTTTACCAGTCGAAGAACTGGATGGTTGGTAAGTCGAAAATGAAAGATTGGAAGGCTTCCGTCAGAACATGGGAAAGGAGAATGAAAAATGAGAAAAAACAGCAATCAGGAAGCAGTCAGTATGAAGAGCTTTAACCTACCGTCGGATAAGGATGTCGAATCAGTTGTTCTTGGGATGTTGCTGATCGAATCTACTGCTATCAATGCCGTTTCTTCCGTATTGACAAAGGATGTTTTCTTTAATGAAGCGAATGCGGCAGTATATGATGCTATAGACCAGGTGGCAAAGGATGGAGATGTTGTCGATATGATGTTGGTCGTATCTAAGCTGTCGAAAATGGGCAAATTGGACGAAATAGGAGGACCATTCTACATAGCCCAATTGACTAGCAAGGTGGCAATGACAACTAATTTGTTGGCTCATGCGCTATATCTTAAGGAGTTATACATGGCTCGTCAGCTTATACTTTCAGGCCATAAAATTATGGCTATGGCCCTTGATAGGACCTTGGATATCGAAGATACGACTTATTCCGGCATCAAGATGCTCGAAAATATAGCACGAGGAATGACGGTTGGAACGAATACAGCCGATTTGAGAACACTTTCTCACGAAAGTATGTCAATGTACGAGAGACGCAAAGAAAATTTGTTAGATGGCAGGAAAACGGGTATTTTGACCGGAATAGATAAGTTGGACAATACTCTGCTTGGCTTAAAAGGTGGTCAGCTTGTCATTTTAGCGGCTCGTCCTGCAATGGGTAAGACGGCTTTTGCCTTAAACATAGCGAGGACGGCTGCCATGTCTGGCCATCCTACGGTTATCTTTTCTTTGGAGATGTCAGGAGTAAGTTTGTCGGATAGGATGCTAATAGCACACGGTGATTTTAATGCCGCAGCTTTTAGAAAAGGGGCATTGACCGATACAGAGGAGGCTAATCTATCTCAATCAGTTGATTGCTTGGGTGAGCTGCCGATAACGGTAGACGATACATCTGGCCTCCAAATCCAACAGATTAGTTCCGTCGCGAAAAATCTCCAGCGTAAAGGTAAATGCGAGCTTGTGATTATAGATTACCTCCAACTTGTAAGGATCAAGTCGGAAAACAGGAATTATTCCAGAGAACAGGAAGTTGCTGAGACAACGAAGTTTGCAAAAGGAATGGCTAAGAGCTTAAATGTGCCTGTCGTCCTGCTTTCACAGCTTTCGAGAAAATGTGAAGAAAGACAGGATAAAACGCCAATATTGTCCGATCTGAGAGAATCAGGAAGTATTGAGCAGGATGCGGATATAGTGCTGATGCTCCATAGACCGGCATACTATGATCGTAGCGAGGAGCAGGGGATGGGGATTGTGCGAGTTGCGAAGAATAGAGATGGTCGTACAGGAGATGTTAAATTTCATCATAACAAGACATTAACGAGGTTTACGGATTATGATATTCCGTGCCCATTTTAATCTAAAAAGATATGGCAAATAAACCAACGAAAAAAAGAGTCCGCCTATATGGTGTCCAGCGAACAGCGCATAATCGGTCAAAATATGAGCGTAGTAGATCGGATGATCGCTACCATTCGTGGCGGTGGACGAAGGAAAGCAGGGCATTTAGAGAGTCCCATCCTCTGTGTGAAGAATGTTTGAAAAAAGGGCTGTATGTGCCTTCTGAGGTGGTGGATCATATCATCCCTATAGCCATCCATGACTTTTGGGATGAGTCAAACTGGCAAGCGTTATGCACGAAATGTAATGCAGCCAAAGGTAATAGGGATAAAAAAATAATAAACGGCAGACAATGAGTAGCAAAAAGTCAATCGTAGTAATTACTCCTCCTGAGTATTTACAAAAAAAAGAGAAATTTGAATTATGTGGTTTTGTTTGTCCTAATTGCAATGGTAGAAAGGAGTTTATAGATCAACAAGGACGAGATGAGTTTAAATCTACAAAGTGTCTTTTTTGTAATGGTTTAGGCCGTGTTAAAGCTGTTGTTAATGTTGAATGGGAATCAGATGAATAAAATTAAATATACATATGAAAATAAGCGAATTTGAAAATACTGAATGGGGTGCAGGTATGTTGGCTATCATAAATTATAATATGTTGGAAATCATATCTGTTGACTTTTCTACTAATGAGATATGCGTTTTGTATAATGGTAAATCTTTTTGGTTGCCTTGCTGTTTTGTTGAATTGGTTAATAATTAAAATTGAAAAGATATTATGATTGTATTATTGATTATATCGTTAGTAATATCTGTTGCTTCATTGGTGGCTTTTTTTGTTGTCATGAAAGTCTTATTTGATCAACAGAAGCAACAATTTGCAATTAATAAACGATGCAAGGAGTTGGATAATAATTTGAAGCCTATTCGTTTAAATTTTATAGTACAAAGCTATAATATTTGCATGAAAAATGAACAATATGAATGTGCTGGAAAACTATTGAGTATGATCAAAGAAGAGTTTCCGGAAGATTATAAAAAAATGGGGTTTAATGTATAAATGATATGAAACTAAGGCAAGCTAGAAAAATAATGAAAAACGTCCGAATGCATCCTGCTATGCACTGGGTGTATGGATCTGGAAGGGTAGACAAAGCAAACGTGATTTGCATACATCACTACGCCAGGGTTAATCCGGTAATAAAGAAGTGGAACATTTTTACCGAAAAAGATCCACTCTCGGCTATCAGAGTCCTCAATGAAATTAATCAAATAAAAATAGTTGAATTATGAAAGTAACTAGTGCAGATATACAATTCTTAATTGGTTGCACCAGGCGGGAAGCGGAAAGAATTATTATTGACGCTATAGGCCGTAATAATATCGATAAGAAATTCAAGGTGAAATCTTCTACTGAAATAGAAGTTTCCAATATAAAAAAGAGGTTGTTGTCGGTGAACGAGTCGATGGATGGTAAAAATCCTGTACAAAATGCAATCGATCTCCTTCAGCAGCATGGGCTTTCCTATTCTTTGAAGCATCAGATTTTTGAAGATATGAAATGCTTATACTATTGCGATTTAAAAGGCCGGTTCCGGACTTTAAAAAAGATACTACCTAAAGAACAGATAGATTCTCTTAAGAGCACATTAAAGGTTAGACGATCTGATTTTGTGGCATCTGGCGGAAAGTTCCCTAAAGGATTTAAGAGTTTGATAACCAAAGAATAAAGAGGAATGAATATAAATAGAAATGAAGATAGTAACAATAGTGTGTCTGCTAGCCATACTCGCTGGATGCACCTCTCAGAGAAAATCAATTTCAAGTAAGCCGAACCGGTTTACTGAACAGTTTCAACAAGCGGATTCCGCATTTAACAAGCAATACGAACTAAAATGATCAGAGCAAGATTTTTTGTAAATAAGGAAGAGTGCGAAGGTGACTATCGTCCACTGGAATGGCCTATTCAATACCCCTACTGGTGCACCGGTGAGAACGACAGCTATTTTGTCTTAGTAGCCTATATCAATAGTATGAAGAATTGAATAACCTATGGCCGGAAGCATCCAGCATAGAGTATGAAGAAGTAAATAAAATCGTCTTTTCGGATAGGTTTCCGAAGCCCGATTAGTACAAAACTAAAAAATAAAAAATTATGAACAGCAACGCACATGAATATAAGGTCAATGCCACCAAAGTAGCATTGCATCTGCTACGAGAGCCCGACATATTCGAAACGAATATGAAATTGTTTTGCGCTAAAGATCTTGAAGATGCTTTTATAGCTGGTGCAGAGTGGCAATCAAGGCAAATGGCATGGATAAGTGTGAACGATAAACTGCCCGAATACGGACATATCATTGACGATCTCACTATTTATTCTCACACAAAAAATGTGATTGTGCTTTATAAAAATGGATGTATTGGAAAAGGGAAACGCATTTATGTGAATGAGATAAATAAGAAAGGCTGGCAATGGTCTTGCTTAAAAGGTGAAGATATTACCCATTGGATGTATTTCCCGGATTAACGAACAATTAAATAAAGAATAATATAATGAACCTAAAACAATTCAAATATTGGCTAAGGATAAACGGTTTTCGTCCGGAGCAGTTCGGAACCGGCACGAAGTGGAATCCGATTAAGTTAACAACTAAATTATATAGAGAATGACTAAGAATGAAATTTTAAACAGCGACTGTGATGTCCGCCGTAGCGCTGCCGGGAACCCTAACACACCGGTAGAAGTGTTAACTGAACTGGCTAAGGATAGCAACTGGAGTGTCCGCTATAGCGCTGCCGGGAACCCTAACACACCGGGTTATAAAGAAACAACCTACGATTTCGTAGTCACTAAAAACTATGTGGCGGTAAAAGGAACTAATCATATGTGGTATAAACACAATTACCCCCAAATCGCCCCTTTTTATACTTGTGGATGTTTCTGCGGTTCAAGAGAACAACTTCTCGCTAGAATCTATTCGATTGATAATATAAGTTGTGATCCGGCAATAAGGGTTAGAATACTTAATGCTTTAGACAACAAATTCAAAGAGGTGTTCGGTCGATAGAAGAAAAACTGAGCATCCGAGGTGCAAACCTAGCTTCAGACCGGCAACCGCAAATCTTGAAAGTGGTAGACCTTGACATTTGCAATGGTCCGGTAGGCAGGAGCACGGTAGGGTGAGTATTAATAATCAATGTTTAATTAATCAACTCCGCTGTTAAAGGACAGTGTCCGGTGAGAGACCGGTTATTTTGTTTCTATTTATTATTTCAAACAACATCCCGGTGTGCTTTGGTCGGCTATCCGGGAGCAATTACCGCCGGGAGGCAGCAAGTTTTGTTATTTTCTTTGACAGCCGGGAAAGACCGGCAACCGGGCGTATAGCTTAATGGTAGAGCGTCCCTTACTGGGGAAGAAAGGGGTTCGATTCCCTGGCGTCCACGAACAAAATATAAAAGTTATGGTACATTATTTTGAAGAAGTAAAAGAGGATTTTTTAAAAAATCTCGATGTAAAAGATAACACCAAAAAGTTGTATTCCAATAACCTTGATTTTTTTAAAAGATGGGTTGTTATGGAAGGCAGGAATATCAAGTATTTAGACAGAGCGGATATTCTTGCCTATAAAAACTATCTTATTAATAAAGGATTGTCTGCCAATACTGTAGACTCCTATCTTAAAGCCGTGAGACAATTTTATCGTTATGCCGAAATAGCTGGCGAGCACGAAAATATAGCTGCTGGAATAAGGCTTAAGAATAAGTCAAATTCGCACATGAAATTGCACCTTGAAAAAGAAGAGGTGATGAGATTGTTATCTGTTATACCACGTGATAGTTTAGTAGGCAAAAGGGATTATGCCATGATAAACCTTATGCTTCGTTCCGGATTTCGTTGTGTGGAAGTATCGAGATTGCGAATTAATCATATCAATAAATCAGACTCCGGATATATTGTCGAGGTTTTCCGGAAAGGGGAAGAAGTGGGCGGGCAATTGGTTGGTCTTACGCACAAAGCGATAGATCCTATTATAGATGATTACTTGCCTTTTCGTGGGGTAGCTTGCGATGATGAGTTTGTGTTTTTAACACATAGTACGACGGGCGAAAGGCAAATGACTCCTGACAGGATAGGTAGGATTGTTAAGTCTTACATGGTTAAATCCGGTATATATTCAAGGCAAAAGACATCCCATTCGCTTCGACATACGGCGGCAGTGATGGCACTACTCAATGGTGCCGATATCAAAGCGGTCCAACAAATGCTTGGGCATCGTAGGATCGAAACGACAGAAATCTATTTAGAAAGCATTAACGGAAAGTTAAGGCTGGATAATCCAGCAGCACGTACGCTAGATGAAGCTTTCTAAAATCAAAAGAAAAATGGGTTTAAATGGAAATTATATCATGTATAATTATCTCGATGGATTGACAACCCTATAAGTTGTTGTCTCAGAGGCTTTATAATGTACGCGCACGAGAAAATGACGGTGTAAATTGAGAAAAAATGACGAAATAGTATCAGGGGAGGGGGGTATCAAATCTCTAAGGGGACATGTCTCCAAGACCACAACACACCTCGCTCCGCGTGCGTGCAAAATTGGACTTTTTATTGTAAACTAAAAATATGTAAAAAATGGGAAAGGGCAGACCTAAAATTTTGGATGAAGTTAAAAAACTTCGTGGAACGGACCAGCCGTGCAGGATGTCGGGTAACAGTGATTCGGCAGAAAAGCTGACATCCATCGAGCAGATCACTTCGACTGCAAAATTAAAGGTTTTGAAGACAAAGCGATCGAAGGATATTTTTAAGACGAAAGCCAACCAGTTGATTGCGCTGGGCGTTCTGACGGAACTTGACCTTGAGCATTTGGCCTTATATGCATTTAGCTTGGATTTTGTTTTTACCTGCATGACAAATATCATGGACAACGTGGATACAGGTGAGCGAATGTTGGATGGGGTTTCGGGCAAAGAGGTATCTATGATGTTTAAAGCATTTGACTATGTGAATAGGCTGGGGGCGGAATTTGGTTTTACGCCTATGAGTAGGCAGAAAATCAACCAATCACCTAAAGAAGAAGAGGACGAATTGGCTCAATTTTTAAATGGAATAAGATGAAAAGGAAAAAGGAAGAAATATACAAGGATAAGGCGTTGTCATACATCGACAATGTGATGTCAGGAAAGCGGAAAGCCGGGGAATTAGAACGGTTGGCGGTCGAAAGACATGTACGTGATTTAAAGCAAGCTGCTGAAATGGGGTTGTATTTTGATGAGAAAGCAGCCAAGAAAGTACTTGGTTTTTGCCAGTTCCTTCGGCATTACAAGGGAGAATGGGCAGGACAGGAATTTGTGCCGGAAGATTGGCAATGCTTTATCTTATGGGTTGTGTTCGGATGGAAGACAAAGAACGGTGTCCGACGGTTTAAATATGCGGATGTAGAAGTAGCCCGAAAGAATGGAAAGACGTTCCTAGCGGCTGCTATCGCACTCTATATGTTGATACTTGACGGTGAACAGGGAGCGGAGGTTTATAGTGCGGCCGTTGATAAGGACCAGGCTGCAATCTGTTGGCAAGCAGCCGGTATGATGGTGGAGCAATCACCCATGTTAAGCAAGTATGTAAAGAAGTGGACTACTTCCATCGTTATGGAATCGACGGCATCATCTTACAAACCGCTCTCTAAAGAGACAAAAAACAAGGACGGTCTATCGCCACATTGTGGTATATGTGATGAGATGCATGCTTGGCCGAATGATGATATTTACAATCTGCTTCGTTCCGGTATGGGGGCCAGGCGGCAGCCTCTTATATTTTCAATCACTACGGCTGGGTTTGATATGTCATCGCCTTACTATTCTATGCGTAGGCATTATATAGATGTCTTGCGTGGGGATGTAAAGGAGGAAAGTACGTTTGTGCTGATTTATTCGCTTGACAAAGAAGATGACTGGAAGGATCCTGCGGTGTGGACAAAGGCTTGTCCTAATCTTGGTGTGTCTGTTTATGAAGATTTTATGCAAATGGAATTTGAGCAGGCGTTGAATAAAGGCGGTACTACAGAGGTAAACTTTAAAACCAAGAACTTGAATCTCTGGGTGGATGCTCCGGATGTTTGGATCCAGGATGAAAAGGTAGCGGCTTGCGCTTATGGAACTACAGAAGATGATCTGATCGGCCAGGAATGTTATGCCGGTCTTGACCTGGCGGCCCATGTGGATATTAATGCGCTTGCACTTTATTTTCCGAAGCTCCGGCACCCGGCATTCAGGATGTATTTTTGGATTCCTGAGGGTAAAATTTTGCAAAAGGAAGATAGGGTAGATTATAGGCAATGGCAAAAGGAAGGTTGGATAAATGTGACCCCCGGTGATGTAATAGATATCGATGTCATGGTAAGCGAGATGTCGGCTATTTTGAAAAAGTATGATGTCCGGAACCTCGCTTTCGACCCTGCCAAGGCATACCATGGAGTGATACAGGGATTGCAAAAGGAAGGTTTCGACGGTATACTTGACCAGTTTAGCCAGGGGATCCAGAACATGAGCGAGCCTACCAAGCAGTTGGAAGCAGACGTTACTTCCGCTTCTGTTGATTTGATGGGCAATCCGGTTATTCGCTGGATGTTTCGAAATGTGGTGATATATCGGGATGCAAATGATAATATCAAAATGGACAAGAGGAAGAGCATTGAAAAGATTGACGGTGTTGTCGCAATGGCGAATGCCATTGGTGGCTATATGTCACAGGATGGGGATGATATGTATCAGTATAATGGAGTGAGTTTTGTTAATTTTTAAAACAATATAATTATCAACGATTTAATTGCTAAATAAAATGGAAGTATTAGTTAAGATTACAGAGAAAAACGGTAAGAGTGTAGTTAGTGCAAGAGATTTACATTCTTTTTTAGAAAGTAAACAAGACTTTTCTACATGGATAAAAAATCGTATAGATAAGTACGATTTAGTTGAAAATGTGGATTTTGTTACAGCTCCACAAATTTATGGAACTGCAAACGGAGGATATTCTACGAGAATGGAATATGCCCTGACTATTGATGCTGCTAAGGAATTATCAATGGTTGAAGGTAATGATAAAGGGAAGCAAGCACGTAGGTATTTTATTGAATGTGAAAAGAAATTGAGAGAAAAAACACAATCGGCTTTTGTTATACCTGGATCGTTTAGCCAGGCATTGATGTTGGCGGCAAAACAACAGGAGCAGATAGAAGAACAGCTGAAGCAGATATCGATTATGAGTACGGAGATAGTCGAAATGAAGAAAAAGACGGATTATCTGGAGATTATATTGAATAGCAAGGAAACGGTTACCATTACACAGATTGCACAGGATTACGGAATGACTGCTAAGTCTTTTAACCGGTTATTGGAAGAGTTGAAGATACAGAGAAAAGTAAACGGGCAATGGATCCTGTATTCGCCGTACATAACTCAAGGGTATGTGCATAGCAAATCGGTCCCCATTATGCACAAGGATGGGAGCAGAGATTCGGTTTTAAATACTGAATGGAGGCAGAAAGGCCGAATTTTTCTGTATGAGAAGTTGAAAAAGGCCGGGGTGTTACCGCTTATTGAAAGGAATTGATGAAAAAGATAAATAACATCTTAATCCGGTCCCTATCAGATAGGGACCGGGATGCTTTGTTGTATCTGATGAATGAGGTAAAGCTACGTCAAGCTTCAAAAGCCGTCATGCAGGCGGTACATGCGTTTCAGCGTAATACGCAGGTGATCCGCAAACAAGCGGAAAGAATACGCGATTTGGAATGCCAGAACCATATATTGAGAAGTAATTCTGAGCAGATTATTAAGTCTATAGGTAAAATAGAAGATGTGTTGTCAAAATAACGGAAATGTTAGATAAAAGGAATGCCCGAACATCACTGTTGGGGCATTCTGAAAAAAAATCACAAAACACATGAAAAACATGTGTTCAACAAATATATAAGTTTATTTCGTGATTTGAGCTATATAAGATCATTTTTTCAACATTTTATTTCTCATTTCCTCTATACCTTCTACTGTATTAGGATATACCGTCCACCCCCTTCTTAATAAAGAAAGAAGAGAATCGCATTTTTCATTAACAATAGCGTTATTTACTTCTTTGTAAGTTGATTTTAGTGATCTGTATTCGTTATAAGAGATTCTTCTTACATCACTGAGGCAGACTTCATCATCACCACCAAAACCGACGATAGTACCTTCATAGTAGTATTTTTTACGGCCATAAGCACCGGAAACGGCAAATGAGCCAACTTCTTCCATATAACCTACCTGAGCCATTGAAACCCCACACTCATACTGTCTTGTTTGAGTATTAAATGATCGCCCGCATTCAGGAGCTTCACCGTATCTGTATCCTACTATTTTACTACCTATGATGTCCATGTCTTGTTTGTTTTTTGATTACACTACAAAGATACGACTTTTTTATTTGAATGCAAATTTGCATTCAAATATTTTTCGGGAAAAGTAGATATTTAACATTTTGATGGTAATTCAATGCCTCAAATCCCGCCTAAATTACCATCAGACCAAATCAACTATTTTTCCGAGCGCATTCGCTATATTTTCAAGCAAATCGAGTCGGGGCGAAAATTTCCCCGCTTCGATCCGGTACACGGTACTTTGGGCTATGCCACAACGCGCCGCGAGATCGCGTTGTGATAAGCCCGCTTGTTTTCTTAAATCTTCAATCCTTCGACCGATGCGTATTCGGTCGCTTAACTCGTAATTATCTTCCATTTTGTTCAATATTTTCTATTTATTAGTTGTTCTACGGCTTTTACATAAGGAGCTGCCTTTTGTCTCTCCATATAAGCCACATATTGTTTGGCAATATGTGCTTCCAGCCTATCGGCTTCTCGATCGGCCTCAGGAGATATTTTTCTCAATTCAGGTATATTGTATGTTGTCCCGTCAACGACATACGCAAAACCGTTTAACGTGGCTGTCCATCCGTTTACCTCAAATTCAAAATCACTGATTTTGCCCGTGTGGACAAGTTCTATTGCCTCTTCTAATGTCGGGACTGTTTCTTCTTCCTGCTTTTCAGGTTCGTTTTCAGCAAATTCGAAAACTACGGCCGAATTAAACTTTGATTGTCTTCTACCCGAATAGCAAGCACTTGTGAAGTTGGAATAAAACTCGTCAAACTCAGCCTGAGAAGCGAAGTCCTTAGACCATGTTTTCGTAGAAGGGTCGTAAACGAATCCTTGGTTTTTCAGGCTTTCTTTTGCATTGAATGTGTTTTTAACTGCAATTGCTTTCATTTCCTTACGCCGCTTATAGGTTGCCGCCCTGTTCTAATTGTTTGTTTTTTGATTACACTACAAAGATACGACTTTTTTCTTTGACTGCAAATTTGCAGTCAAATATTTTTCGGGAAAAGTAGATATTTAACATTGTTTGTATATTTAGCACAGGATATCTGCACTATACAATTGTGTTATCAAAAATAGACGTATCTTTGCGGTGATTGTGAAAATGATAACAGTATGAAGAGGATTTTATTTGTTTTTATGCTATTTTTATTGATGGCAGGATGTTCATCTCCTTATCGGGTAGTGACTAATAGTGTTGATTTTTCGATGTATACGGATAATGGTTTCTTTATTTCTGAATCAGATGCAGTTCCGTTTGAATATAATGGCGTTTCGCTGTTGTTTACGAAGATCGTACCTGGGTATGAAAATGGATATTACAAGGCTGCAAATTATCAGGATGCAACTACTGAAATCGTTAGGAATGCCATGCTTTTAAAGGCGGATGGTATTGTGAATCTAAAGTATTCGATTGTTCCCATAAATAAGTATGAGTATGAATTACATGTTTCGGGGATGGCGATTAAAAGGAAAAGATAATTTCAAATTATTATGTATATACTGATATTTGTAGCAATTATTGTTGTTGTTTGGATTGCAATTAAGGTCATTACTATTTTTGATCTCATTTTTGGGGGACAATCATCTGGGGATCGATCAAGAAGTGATTATCAAAGCCGATATGATGATTATGATGTGACTTATGGTGATGAAGATTATCTTGCCGGTTATTATAGTGGATTTGTAGATCAAGGATATGACTGTTTTGAAATCAAGGGAACATCATTTCGTGGATTAAGCAAGAGCGATGTAGGCACTTTTGATGGGAAAGCCATTGCTGAGACAAATAATATATACGATAATTATGCAATTGCTATATATGGTAATTATGGAAAACTTTTAGGGTATATTCCAAAAGGTCAAAAAGATATACATCAATATATATTGAGCAAAGGTGGTGAAGCAAGAGCTGTAGGTTATATCAATGGAAATAAGAAATTTTTTTGGGGAAAGGCATATGTTGAATTTGATTATAATGCATGGGCTGAATTGCTCCCTGAAGAGGAAAGGGTTTATGCACGAGCTAACCTAAGAGAGCATTATATGATTGTTTCTGATATCGATGCAAAGAAAGGGATATTCTATGGAACAGCAAAACCTATGGTGGGATTAAATGAGCCTTTCCCGATAGGTATATACAATGAGGAAGGTGTAAAAATTGGTGTTGTTATTGGTGAAATGCGTGTTTATTTTACTATTAAGTTAAAAGAAAATGGTGAGGTTCCTGTATGGGGTAGAATTGGGCGATCTGAAAGTTTTGTTTACATACCTGTACTTTGCGGTCCTAAAAAAATTGCGAATGCAAAAGCAAAATTTGAGGAACAATTCAAAAAATAATTTGCTTTTCTAAAATCTTTGTGCCACCTTTGTAGTGCGAAATACACATATAGGCACTGCAAGCGAGCAGGCAAAGGGAGAGTAGAAGGCATTGGCAGTTCTATCATAATCCATTCATATATCCCTGATATATGTGTGTTTCGCGACCTTAGGATTATATAGAGCTGCTTTTTTTATTTATTCATCAAATGCGAAACACGGATGAAACAAACAATCTCAGCTGCTGGTACGCCTGTACCTGCATCCGTAAAGCTCGGAACAATCTTTTCATGGGCAATGCTTTTTGCCTTAGTCATAAATCTTAAGAAGCGTCTGCCGGAACCTTGGCAAGATGTAATCCCTGTTGAAAAAGTAGAAGATGTAAAGATGTGCATCCTACTTATCCTATGTTTTTTCTTTGTATTTGTACTTGCCGGAGCATATGATGTAATGAATGGAGGGGAAACATTATGAGTAAGTTGATGAAAAACAGTATTTCTTCGGATGTGAAGTTGTACTTTGAAGAAATCATGAATTTACAGGCTTCCGGCAATGATTTTCCGGTAAATTTAGACGATGTTTGGCCTTTGGTATATAGTAGAAAAGATAAAGCTGTAAGAGCTTTGGAGGATAGCGATTTATTTATACAAAATACTGATTATCAATTTTTCCCCCAAAATGGGGAAAAATCGGGAAGAGGTCGAAATGCTGATGAATACTACCTATCTATCCCCTGCCTTGAATATTTCATTGCCCGAAAGAAGCGCGAAGTCTTCGAAGTATATCGTCAAGTCTTTCACCGTGCCATGAACCCACAATCAATGTCAAAGGCAGATGCGATAGTCGATACAGTCCAGCACATTATGTCACTACCGTTGGACAATGAGGCGAAAACGGAACTGATCCAGCGAATCAACAACGACGGGAGCCGGGCTTTACCGGAAGGTAAAGGCTTAACACTTCCTCCGGCTGCCGGTGATGGAATGATAAGTGCAACCAGGTTGCTTCGCAAGCATGGTGTTACCATAAATGTAGAGTATTTTAACGATGTGCTTTGCAGTATAGGGTA
>ENA-ORSS01002201-ORSS01002201.1-human-gut-metagenome-genome-assembly--contig:-NODE-2201-length-18118-cov-9.238720_pt1 | contig 18118 bp, 18 predicted proteins | sample MGYA00241899_ERZ509162 | MGnify/ENA primary metagenome ERZ509162 (study PRJEB26280, sample SAMEA2338641) | human gut metagenome | biome: human gut; feature: human-associated habitat; material: faeces... | reverse complement strand
TGCTCTGCGCCCGGGCAATGCCCTGATTCACTGCGTAGGAAAAGCCGGTGTTGCGCCCGTTTTCGATCAGGGTAAAATTGGGGCGGGTGCAGTAGCTGCGGGCTTGTTCCAGACTTTCATCGGTGGAACCGTTGTCCACCACGATCAGGTCAAAATCCTGTTCGGTCTGGGCGTAGATGGACTCGATGGAGTCCTTCAGCCAGCCTTTGCCGTTGATGTTTGGGATAATGATGGTCGCTTTTATCATAAAAGTTACTCCTGTTTTCGTCAATTACAGAGAGAGTATATCATATTATCGCAAAAATGCAAACCTCTCGGATAACGCCTGCCCTCGTTTGCAAGGCAATGCCCGGGGAGCTGTGACAGAATTGGCTAAAAAAATTGTATGAACCCCTTGACACAATCTGAAAAATGAGTATTATTGTATTAGGCACTTAACACAGAAACACAAAATGCAGGGAGGGCTACGATGAGTGAACAATTTGATTCCAGCCGTCCGATCTATGCGCAGCTGGTAGAGCGGTTGAAGGCGAAGATCCTTGCGGGGACATACCCGCCCGGAGGACATCTTGACTCGGTGCGGGATATGGCCGCAGCCGCAGGGGTGAACCCGAATACCATGCAGCGTGCGCTGGCACAGCTGGAAACGGAGGGGCTTGTCCGGACCGAACGGACGGCGGGCCGCTATGTGACGGAGGATACCATGTTGATCGAACAATTGCGTGCCGCGACCGCGGAAAAGTTCGCGGAAGAATTTCTGGAAAAGATGCGGGGCATCGGGTACAGCCCGGCGCAGGTCGCCGAATTGCTGGCCCGTCAGACGAAAGGAGAACCGAATCATGAGTGAACTTCTGACCTGTGAAGGGCTGACAAAACACTACGGCGCAAAAACCGCGCTGGACGGTGTGGATCTGCACATCGGCTTTGGGAAGATCGTTGGCCTGCTGGGGCCGAACGGCAGCGGCAAGACCACCCTGATCAAACTGGCAAACGGTCTGCTGCAGCCTGACAGCGGCAGCATCCGGATCGCCGGGATGAAGCCCGGCGTGGAGAGCAAGGCGATCGTATCCTACCTGCCCGATGCCGACTGGCTTCCCGGCTGGATGCGGGTAGAGCAGCTGGTGAAGATGTTTGGGGACTTCTATAAGGACTTCGATCCGGCCCGGGCGAATGAGATGCTGGCAAATCTGGAACTTTCCCCCAAAGACGTCCTCAAGACCCTTTCCAAGGGCAACCGGGAAAAGGTGCAGCTCATCCTTGCCATGAGCCGGAATGCCCGGCTCTATCTGCTGGATGAACCCATCGGCGGCGTGGACCCGGCGGCACGGGATTATATCCTGCACACCATCCTGTCCAATTACAGCAAGGACGCGACCGTCCTCATCTCGACCCACCTGATCGAGGATATCGAGCCGGTGCTGGATGAGGCCATCTTCCTGAAAGAGGGAACGATCTTTGCTCACCGCAGTGTGGATGAGATCCGTGAGAATGAGGGAATGAGCGTGGACGCATATTTCCGGGAGGTATTCAAATGCTGAAAAATCTGTTGAAGTATGAATTCCGGGCGACCGGACGGACCTATGGCGGCCTGTATCTGGTCTGGCTGCTGGTTGCGCTGGCAATGGGGATCTCGATGCGGGACGAAGTCTGGGACAATGGCAGCAGCCAGATCTGGGCATACCTGATGTTTGCCTACTTTGCCATCGGGGTTGCCATCGGAGTGGTCTGTATTGTGACGATCATCCAGCGGTTCACCAAAAATCTGTTGGGGCGGGAGGGCTATCTCATGCACACCCTTCCGGTCCATCCAGAGCAGCTGGTTGCGTCCAAACTCATTTCCAGCATGGTCTGGGTGATCTGCAGCGGAGTGGTCGGGATCCTGTCCGTCCTTCTGATGCTGGTCGGCCTGGGCGCCTTCGAGGATCCCAAAACGGTCATCAATGGGGAGACGATCACGACGGGCTGGGGCGATGTCCTGAAATTCAGCTGGAAGGCGATCCAGAGCATCGGCGGTGAATTCTGGAGCGAGCTGGCGTGGATCATCGTCCTTGTTCTGGCGGGCGTTGCAGTCCTCATCCTCTGTATCTACGCCGCCTGCATGATCGGGCATCAGTTCAGGAACCATTCCACGATTGCCAGCATTCTGGCCTTCTTCCTGTTGCAGCTGATTCAGGGCAAACTGGATGCAGGCGGCGGGATCCGGGTAATCGTTGGCTCTGTGGCAGCGATGCCGATGGCTTATTCCGCCAGCGGCAATCTCTGGCTCGTCCTTCTTGTAACGATTCTGATCGGCGCAGTCTATTTTGTCCTTACCAGCTGGCTGATGAAAAATAAGCTGGATCTGGAATAAGCATAAAAACCAAACCCCGGCCGTTGCAGATGAAACATACTGCAAAGGCCGGGGTTTATGCGGGAAAATTATTTTGCGAGAGCGGCTTTGATGTTGGACAGAATGGTGTCATGATCCTCGGCGCAGACCAGAACCACCTCGCCGGTGGGGGCTACGGTGACGGTAGCAGCCTTGGCCACGAGGTACTGATCCTCCAGATAGTGCTCCATGGATTGCTGCTCGCTGGCAACATAGGCTTCCAGCGCTGCCTTTACCTCATCGGTCTTGCCCTCGGCAGGCTTCACGATGGCAACGGCGTAGCTGCGCACCATCATGCTGGAAATGCTGGCGGCAAAGGCGGTGTACTGGCCGTCCTCCAGATTCAGCAGGGGCATCAGGATGTCCCGGATCTCTTCGTTCAGCTGGTCGGGCTCGTACTCGGCGCTGTAACCGTCAATGGCGGTAAACTTGCCGTCCTCGCCCTTGGTGAAGATCATATCGTACTCGTTGTCCTCGTCGCTGCGGGCGTCGTGGATGATCTGGGAGTAGTCCTTGGGGGTGGAGCTGTCGGCCTTGCTGCCGCCGGAGCAGCCCACCAAAGTAAACAGAGTCAGCCCTGCCAGCAGGGCGGCGATGAATTTTTTCATAGTATTGCAATTCCTTTCATAGTGCTGTGTGTGGAAGGCGCAGCCGGGCGCACACGTTACAGGTAGTGTGTGCCGGTTTTGGGCTGCTATTCTGGATACGAACTACCGCACCGCAAAATTGCAGGGAAAAAGTAACAGTTTTATGAACAGCACTCGGTTATAGCATCAAAGCGTCCAGATCGCCGTGGTTCACCGGAGTGGACAGGATGATCTGGGTGCTGGTGGTGCCCAGCTTCTGGAACTGCAAAATCAGGTGCTCCAGCTGTGCCATGCTGCCGCAGCTGACCTTGACCAGAAAGGTGTACGCACCGGTAACGTGGTAGCATTGCAGCACCTCGCGGCTGTTCTGCAGCAGCTCCAGAAAGGCATCCTGCTTGGAGGGGGCCACCGAAAGGCTGATGAGCGCATCCACATACATCCGGTCTGCCGGACGGTTTAGCGTGACAGTGTAGCCGCTGATGATGCCGTCCGTTTCCAGCTTATGGATACGGCTGGAGACTGCCGGGCTGGTAAGCGACACCTGCTCCGCAATTTCTTTGACGGGCATCCGTGCGTTTTTTGCCAGAAGGGTGAGGATTTTGCGGTCAAGATCGTCCATGAGAAGAGCCTCCTTCAAAATATGTTGGATTGTATAAAATTTTCTGAAAGTAAAGTTTTTATGTTGTGCAAACCCACAGAAATGGAATAAAATTTCGTTTCTGAAGTTCTATGTTAATTATATAAAGTTTTTGCAAAAAAGTAAAGTATTATTTTAAAGCAAAATCCGAAAATCCTGTTTGACAAGAAAAGAAAAACGGGTATAATACATCATGCAAGGCAGCGCGACGAATAAAAGTCTGCCAATGATATTGAGATTCACCACTTTATATACTTTCCCACCCCTCTATACACAAAAACCCGCTGCCAGGCGGGTTTTTGTGTTTGTTGGGGCTTTTTATTTATGAAAAAAGCAGTGGTAGACAACGTACTTGACCCATAGAGCAGCTGTTTCCGGTCACGACTCTACCCGTGAAAATGCAAGCCCGGAAAGTCCGCAGACTTTCCGGGTTTGCTCTATATCAAAATATTATTCCGCTGATGATAGCCAGAGCACAGCGGAGGCTATTTAAATTGGATGCGCCTATCAGACCAGATAGCCCTCAAAGCAGTGCAGGTCCTCGGTTTTGACGATGCCTTCCAGATACAGCCCATCCTCCCGGTATTCCTCCACCTGTACGCTGCCGCGCTCCCGCATGGGGGCGGCAAGCCCCAGTTTGTCGTAGGGCAGCAGCACCCGGATGGTGTGCACCCGGTCGCTGAGCACCTCGTCCAGCTTTTGCAGCAGCTTGTCCAGCCCGTAGCCGGTTTTGGCGCTGGTCAGCAGAATGTCGGGGTCAAAGCTCAGGGTGTTGGGTTTGTCGCACTTGTTGTACACGGTCAGGCGGGGAATGTCGGTACAGTCCAGCCCGTCCAGTACCTCGTCGGTGACGGCGAGCTGTTCCTCGCGCTGTTCATCCCCGGCGTCTGCAACCCGGATGATCACATCCGACCATGCGGCTTCCTCCAAGGTGGACTTGAAGGCCTCCACCAGATTGTGGGGCAGGCGGGACACAAAGCCTACTGTGTCCACCAGCAGCACCGCCATGCCGCTGGGCAGCACCAGCTTGCGGCTGGTGGGGTCCAGTGTGGCAAACAGCATATCGGCTTCGGCTACGCTGGGGCCGCACAGGGCGTTCATCAGGCTGGATTTGCCCACGTTGGTGTAGCCAACAAGGCTTACCACCGGCATTCCGGTCTTGGCGCGGGCCTTGCGGCTCTCGCCACGGCGCTTTTCCATCTCGGTCAGCTTTTCGGCCAGCGCATCAATGCGGGCGTGCACATGGCGGCGATCCAGTTCCAGCTTGGTCTCACCGGCACCGCGGCGGGCACCGCCGCCACCGCCACCGCCGCCGCCCTGACGGCTCAACGCCTCGCCCATGCCCTGCAGGCGGGGCAGACGGTAGCGCAGCAGCGCCAGTTCGGTCTGCAATTTGCCCTCGTTGGTCACGGCGCGGCTGCGGAAAATCTCCAAGATCAGCATGGTGCGGTCGATGACTTCCAGCCCGCCCAGCGCGTTGGAGATGTTGCGGATCTGGCTGCCGGTCAACTCGCCGTCAAACACGGCGCATTCCGCGCCCAGCGTCTGGGCGGCAAGGGAAGCTTCTTCCAGCTTGCCGCTGCCCAGCACGATGCCGGTCTCCGGGGTCTGGCGCTTCTGGGTGATCTGCGCCACGGCCTCCATGTGGTTGGCTTCGCACAGGGCAGAAAGCTCTGCCAGACTGCGCTCACAGTCCCACAGCCCCTGATCCAGTGCCAGCAGCACCACCTTTGTGGGAGGGGTCTCGGTCAGAATATCATAAAGCTCGCTCAAAGTAAGTCCTTTCTGTTATCGTAGCGTTCTTTTGTCAGCAGATAGCACCGGCATTCCACCGGTGTGCCGTCAAATTTGTGGTAAACGTCGTTGTGATGGTACACAAAGCCGGCCTTTTCCATCACCCGGCCGCTGGCAGGGTTCTGCACCGCGTGGCAGCAGGTGAGGAAGGCACCGCCCACCTGATTGAACCAGAAATCCACCACAGCTTGCAGTGCTTCGGTGGTAAGGCCCTTGCCCCACCACTTCTGCCCGATGCAGTAGCCCGGCTCCCAGATGCCGCCGGAGAGTTCCAGCCCCGGCCACTTTACTCTTTGCTGCGGCTCACCCAGCAGGGCGTTGTATACGGAGATGGAGCCAAACACCTGTCCGGTGGCCTTTTCTACCATGGCCCACTGGTAATAATCCGGGTTCGGATACAACTCTGCCCACGCCGAAAGCAGTTCCCGGGTCTCGGCAGGGCTTTTGTGCGGTTCCCAGCGCAAAAACCGGGTCACAGCCGGGTCATTTGCCCAGTTTTCGTACATCTGCGGGGCGTCCTGCGGCAGCAGACGGCGCAGCAGCAGACGGTCGGTCTCCAGTTCAGGTGTGCCGGTGTGGCGCATGATCCATCCTCTCCCTTTTCTCAAAAGTTATCCCTAAGATAGCACAAAAACGGCCGCGCCGCAAGCTAAATGAAGAAAACCGCTTGACCGGATGGGTGAACTACGATAAACTGAAAGATGAAATCCTTTATAGGAAGAGGGAAAAGTATCTATGCTAGATGTGCGCAAACTGTTAGCCCAGCGGCCGCTGCTGTTCGATGGCGGTATGGGTACCTATTATAAAGCAAAGCCGGGGCAGGAGTGCGAGCAGGCAAACCTGACCGACCCCGAGGGCATTCTGGCGGTGCACCGGGCGTATCTTGCCGCCGGAGCGGACGCCATCAAGACCAATACCTTCAGCCTGCCGCGTCTGGCAGCGGCACAGCAGCCGGGCTGGGAGCAGCTGGCGGATGCAGGCTGGCAGTTGGCAGCAAAGGCCGCCGGGGAGACCGGCGCGGCAGTGTTTGCCGACCTTGGCCCCGCACCGGATACCGAAAATCTCCCGGCGGAGCAGGTGTATCTTGCTGTGGCAAAGCGCTTTGCGCTGCTGGGTGCACGGAATTTTCTGTTCGAGACCCTGAGCGCCGAGGACGGTGTGCTGGAAGCGATTCGTGCGCTGAAGCAGACCGTGCCGGAGGCCTTTGTACTGGTATCCTTTGCGGTGCTGCCGGACGGCTACACCCGCGAGGGTCGTTACTGTGCCGATCTGGTGCGCCGTATGGCGCAGAGCGGCGTGGTGGATGCCGTAGGCCTGAACTGCGTGTCTGCCCCGGGCGCGATGCGGGCACTGGTGCAGCAGCTGGGGGATGCGGGGCTGCCGCTTTCGGTCATGCCCAATGCAGGCTACCCGGTGGTGGCACGGGCGCAGGTGCGTTATCAGGGCAAGCCGGAATATTTTGCCCGGGAGCTGAGCTGCCTTGCCAGTGAGGGCGTGCGCATTCTGGGCGGCTGCTGCGGTACAACGCCGCAGCACATTGCTGCCCTGCGCACCGCGCTGGATGCTCTGCCGGAAGCGCTGCCCGCCGCCCCGGCGGCAAAGCCCGCTGCAGCGGCAAAGCCTGCAGTGGAAACGGACGATGCCTTTTTGCGCAAGCTGCGCACCGGACAGCGGGTCATTGCGGTGGAACTGGATTCCCCCAAGGACGCCGACCTGACCGCCTATCTCGAGGGTGCCCGCCGCCTGCAGGCCGCCGGTGCCGACCTGCTGACCATTGCAGACTGCCCCATTGCCCGGGCGCGGATGGATTCCTCGCTGGTGGCCTGCCGGGTGCACCGGGAGCTGGGCATGAACGTGCTGCCCCACATGACCTGCAGGGACCGCAACCTGAATGCCACCAAGGCGCTGCTGCTGGGACTGTACGCCGAGGGTGTGCGGGAGGTACTGGCTATTACCGGCGACCCCATTCCCACCGCCGAGCGGGACGAGGTGAAAAATGTGTACCAGTTCAACTCCCGCAAGCTGGCACAGTATATCGTGTCGCTGGCCGGAGAGGGGCGGGAGATGCCCGCACCCATCACGGTTTTTGGTGCGCTGAACCTGAACGCCCGCAATTTTGAGGTGGAGCTGCGCCGCGCCGCAGAAAAGCTGGAAAACGGCATGAGCGGCTTCCTTACCCAGCCGGTGCTGTCGGCACAGGCGGTGGAAAACCTGAAAAAAGCCCGGGAGACGCTGGGCGAGCGGGCAAAAATTCTGGCGGGCATCCTGCCGGTGGTCAGCCAGCGCAACGCTATCTTTATGGAAAACGAGGTCAACGGCATCCATGTGGATGATGCCATCATCCAAAGGTTTGAGGGGCTGGACCGTGCCGCAGGCGAGGAGCTTGGACTGGAAGTCTCGGTGCAGGCTGCCAAGGCGGCTGCGCCCTATGCAGACGGCTTTTACCTGATGACCCCCTTCAACCGGGTGGCGCTGATGGAACGGCTCATTGCCCGCCTGCGCACTGAGGTGACGGGCTGAAAAGATAAAACGGGAGGAACACGCTGTGCCCTGCGAAAAACCATTGCTCAGCATCATTGTGCCGGTGTACAAGGTGGAAAACTATCTGCAAAAATGTATCGATTCCATTCTGGCACAGACCTTTACGGACTTTGAGCTGATCCTTGTGGAGGACGGTTCGCCGGACGGTTGCCCTGCGCTGTGTGATGCCGCTGCCGCGAAAGATGCCCGCATCCGGGTGCTTCACCAGAAAAACGGCGGGCTTTCTGCTGCCCGCAATGCCGGGCTGGATGTGGCAAGGGGCGAGTGGATCGGCTTTGTGGATTCCGACGACTATATTGCACCGGAAATGTACGAAACACTGTACAAGGCCGTGCAAAGCACCGGGGCTGACCTTGCTTTGTGTGATTACGCTGCGGTGGACGAGGCAGGCATACCCTGCCTGCCGCCGTACACCGGGCTTGCACAGCGGATCTTTACCGGGCGGGAACTGCTGAAAAGAGCCACGAATACGATGGCGCAGCCTGCGTGGAACAAGCTGTACCGCCGCGCTATCTTTGCGCAGCTGCGCTACCCGGAGGGGAAGCTGAACGAGGATATTTTTGTGCTCCCAGAAATCTGTCTGAACACCAAAAAGGCCGTGGTGGTGCCAAAGGAGCTGTATTATTATGTGCAGCGCGGCAGCAGCATTATGAACGGAAGTAAAACGCTGCGCCATTTTGATGCTGCCGAGGCCGCACAGCGGTATTGGAACTGCCTCGTGGAAAACGAGGTATACGATGCGCTGGCAAATGCGGCAAAGTTTACGATGGGGAGTGTGAGCCGGGTGTACCGGCAGTTGCCCACGGCACTGCGCAAGGCACCCCGCAGCCAGGAAATGCTGCGGATGCAGTTTGATGTGGTGGACCGGACGCGGCAGTATTGTACCGTTCCGGCGGGACTCTGGCTGCAAAGCCTGCTGTTGCGGCTATTTCCGCGGGAATATATGTGGCTGCGGAACATCAAAGGCAGGGGAGAATTAAAAATCGCATGAGAACACGTTATTCGATCATCAATATGCTGTTTAACATCGGCGGGCAGTTTTTGACGATGCTGCTGTCCTTCATCAACCGGATGGTGTTCATCCGCTGCCTTTCAGCGGAATATCTGGGGGTCAACGGCCTGTTTACCGATGTGCTCAGCATCCTTAATTTTGCGGAGCTGGGCATCGGTACGGCTATGGTGTTCAGCATGTATGAACCGGCAGCCCGGGATGACGAGCAGAAACTGGCGCGGCTGATGAACCTGTACAAGTGGATGTACCGGGCGGTGGCAGTCTCGGTGTTGCTGTTCGGGTTGGTGCTGCTGCCGTTTCTGCCCTACCTCATCAAGGGCGGCGAGGGCATTGAACATATCACCCTGATCTATATGATATATGTGCTCGGTTCAGCAAGTTCCTATCTGCTGAGTTATAAAAATTCCATCTATCAGGCCTACCAGAAAGGCTATATCTGCGCAGGATGGAGTATGGCGTGCGAGTGCATCAAGACTGTTTCGCAGATCACGGTGCTGCTGTTGACCCGGAACTTCATCCTGTATCTGGCGGTTCAGCAGGCGATACAGTTTTTACCCAACATTATGGTTTCCCGCATGGTGGACAAGGAGTTTCCATACCTGAAGGAATGCCATGAGCTGCCAGAAAGGGAGGAGCGGAACGGCATCCTGAAAAATATCGGTGCCATGAGTATGCACAAGCTGTCAACCATCATCGTGCGCAATACGGACAGTCTGCTGATGTCCTCCTTTATTGGCCTTGCGACGGTGGGCCTTTACTCCAATTACCGGTTGGTGATCAATGCACTGAACAACCTGATGGGAAAATTTGCTGTGGCTTTTTCCGGCAGTATCGGCAATTTTGCAGTAATGGAAAATTCGGACCGGCTGTATAAAATCTATAAGGAAATGGATTTTATGTTCTTTGTCATGTCCGCTTACCTGACCGGCGGGCTGATGATGCTGTTTAACCCCTTTATCACGCTGTTGTTTGGCGGGAAATACTGTTTTTCGATGACCACCGTGATGGTCATTGTGGCAGAGTTTTACATTACACGAATGCGGCAGACGAATCTGCTGTTCCGGGAGGCCATGGGGCTGTTCTGGAACGACCGCTACAAAGCGGTGGCGGAATCCATCATCAATCTGGTGGCCTCGCTTGTACTGGTGCGGCAGTACGGCGTGACCGGCATTATCTGGGGCACCATCATCAGCACGCTGTGTACCTGTGCCTGGGTAGAACCCTACATCTTTTTGAAGTATGGCGTTCAGGATGCATGGCAGAAGAAACTTCGGGATTATTTTGCAGAGTATCTGAAGCGCACACTCCTTACAGCAGCGGTCTCTGCGGCAGCGGTGCTGTGGGTGCAGCGGTTCCCGGTGGGCAATTTCGGTATTTTTATTCTGGATGGGCTGCTTTACACAGCTGTGTTCGCAGGAGTGATCGTACTGTTCTACCGTGGCAGCGAAGAATATGATACGCTGAGGCAGCGCGGACTGAAGATATTGAAAAGGAGAGCGGAATGAACGCAAAGGAGCAGCCCTTGATCTCGGTGATCGTGCCGGTTTATAAGGTGGAAAAGTATCTGCCTGCATGTCTGGACAGCTTGTTGGCGCAGACGTATCAGAATTTTGAACTGCTCCTTGTGGATGACGGTTCGCCGGATAAATGCTGGGAAATTTTGCAGCAGTATGCGGCACAGGATGCCCGGGCGTGTATTTTCCGCAAGGAAAACGGCGGGGTGTCCTCGGCACGCAATTTTGGGCTGGAGCAGGCAAGGGGCGAGTATATCTGCTTTGTGGATTCCGACGACCTTGTGCTGCCGCAGTATCTGGAATGGCTGTACGATGCTTTGTGCAGCTGCGGTACCCGCATTGCCATGTGCCGCTACCGCAGCATACGGGAAAACGAGACTCTGTGGACGGTGACGGAGTGCCCGGCACCGCAGAAAATTACGACGGAAAACTACTCGTGGATGCAGGAATGGAGCGGCGGGCACTGCTGGCGGATGCTGACCCACCGGGAGGTGCTGCAGGATGTTCGCTTTGACCCGGCGCTGTTCTACGGGGAGGATGCCCTGTTCTTTGTAACGGAATTCCTCAAGGCAGGCAGTCTGGCATTTTTGAACTGCCCGCTGTATGCTTACCTTGAACGTCCAAGCTCTGCCGTGCGGCAGGAGCCGAGCCTGCGCTTTTACACGGCGGCACTGGCGTGGGAACAGATCTGGCAGCTGGTAAAGGGGCAGCCAGACCCCTTCCGCAGCACTACGGAACAGCGCTGCGTCATGTCCTGCGCCGAGGTATATTTCCGGCTGGTCAACCAGCCGGAGCGGGATTCCGAGAAGGAAAAAATGCTGCTGAAAACAGCAAAGCTGCACCGTCATGCTGCGTGGGAGATTCCGCCGGGAAATCAAAGCCAGAAGCTGCAGGCGCTGATGGTAAGCTACTGCCCGCATCTGGGCGCAAAGGCATGGAGGCTGGTGCGGTGGGTGAAAGGTTTGAAAAACTGATTGACAAATCCCACAAAAAACGTTATATTCTTTTTATAAATGCGTTGAAAAAGAGTGTGCATCGTCTGGAGCCGCACAGAGAGCCGGGGGCAGCTGAAAACCCGGCGGGATACCGGCGGGGCATTGTCACTTTGGAGCAGGAGCGGTGAGCCTTGCCGGTAAGCCGCTTTCGGGTCTGCCCTACGTTACAGGGGCATCAAGGGGCGCGGAGGCTTCCGCGCAATTTGGGTGGTACCGCGGTTATGTATTTACAGCCGTCCCATGGAACGCTCCGTGGGGCGGCTTTTTGCGTCCCACTTCATCAAATTTTTTGGAGGACACTATGAAAGAGCTTGCAAAGCAGTACGATCCCAGTCAGGTGGAAGATCGTATCTACCAGTTCTGGCTGGACGGCGGCTACTTCCACACGAAGGCCGATCCGGACAAGAAACCTTATACCATCGTGATGCCGCCGCCGAACGTTACCGGTCAGCTGCACATGGGTCATGCGGTGGATAACACCATGCAGGATATCCTCATCCGCACCAAGCGGATGCAGGGCTACGCCGCCCTGTGGGTGCCCGGCACCGACCACGCCTCCATTGCTACCGAGGCCAAGGTGGTGGAAGCTATGCGCGCCGAGGGTCTGACCAAGGAGATGGTCGGCCGCGATGGTTTTCTGGAGCGCGCCTGGGCATGGAAGACCAAGTACGGCAACCGCATCGTCAGTCAGCTGAAGAAGCTGGGCAGCAGCTGCGACTGGGAGCGCGAGCGCTTTACCATGGACGAAGGCTGCTCTGAGGCTGTCAAGGAAGTGTTCGTGCGCCTGTACGACAAGGGACTGATCTACCGCGGCAACCGCATGGTCAACTGGTGCCCCCACTGCAACACCTCCATTTCCGACGCCGAGGTGGAGTACGAGGAGAAGGACGGCAGCTTCTGGCATCTGCTGTACCCGGTCAAGGAGACCGGCGAGATGCTGGAACTGGCCACCACCCGCCCCGAGACCATGCTGGGCGATACCGCCGTGGCCATCAACGGCGAGGACCCCCGCTACGCCCATCTGCACGGCTGCCATGTGGTGCTGCCCCTGCTGAACAAGGAAATCCCCATCGTCTGCGATGAGCACGCCGATATGACCAAGGGCACCGGTGTCGTGAAAATCACCCCCGCCCACGACCCCAACGACTTTGAGGTCGGTCTGCGCCACGACCTGCCCATCGTGCGCGTGTTCACTTATGACGGCCACATGACCGGCGCTGCCGACAAGGCTGCCGCCGATGCTCTGTTTGCCGCCGGTAAGAACACCGTCAACGAGCCCCATGTGCTGGATTGCGGCAAGTATGCCGGCATGACTACGCTGGAGGCACGCAAGGCCATTCTGGCCGACCTGAAGGAGGGCGGTTTCCTGAAGGAGATCGAGCCCCTGAAGCACGAGGTGGGCACCTGCTACCGCTGCCACTCCACCATCGAGCCCATGATCTCCAAGCAGTGGTTCGTCAAGATGGAGCCGTTGGCAAAGCCCGCCATCGAGAGCGTGGAGAAGGGCGAGATCAAGTTCGTGCCCGAGCGCTTTACCAAGAACTATATGAACTGGATGAAGAACACCCGTGACTGGTGCATCAGCCGTCAGCTGTGGTGGGGTCACCAGATCCCGGCTTGGTATTGTGACGACTGCGGCGAGACCGTGGTGGCAAAGTCCGCTCCCTGCACCTGCCCCAAGTGCGGCAGCGCAAAGCTGACGCGGGACCCCGATACGCTGGATACCTGGTTCTCCTCTGCCCTGTGGCCCTTCAGCACGCTGGGCTGGCCCAACGAGGACAGCGCCGACCTCAAGTATTTCTACCCCACCAATACGCTGGTCACCGGCTACGACATCATCGGCTTCTGGGTCAGCCGCATGATCTTCTCCGGTCTGGCTTACACCGGCAAGGCTCCGTTTGATACCGTCTGCATCCACGGCATCGTCCGCGACAGTCAGGGCCGCAAGATGTCCAAGAGCCTTGGCAACGGCATCGACCCGTTGGAAGTTATTGCCCAGTACGGCGCGGATGCTCTGCGCTTTATGCTGGTGGACGGCTCCACCCCGGGCAACGATATGCGCTATATCGAAAAGAAGGTGGAGGCTGCCCGCAACTTTGCCAATAAGCTGTGGAACGCCACCCGCTTTGTGCTGATGAACCTGCCCGAGGACTTTGAACCGGGTCTGCCCTGCGAGGAGCTGCTGGACATGAGCGACAAGTGGGTGCTGACCAAGCTGAATCAGGTGGCCGGTGCCATGACCGACAATCTGGAGCACTATGAGATGGGTCTGGCCGCTGCCAAGATCAACAGCTTTATCTGGGACGTCTACTGCGACTGGTTCATCGAGATCGCAAAGCCCCGCCTGAACTCCGGCGACGCACAGCAGGCCGATACCGCCCGCCGCGTGCTGGTGTATGTGCTGGATAAGGCGCTCAAGCTGCTGCATCCCTTCATGCCCTTCATCACCGAGGAACTGTATCAGGCTCTGCCCGGCTCTGCCGAGACCATCATGACGCAGGCTTGGCCCACCTTTGACGCCGCTCACAACTGGGCCGCTGAAGAGGAAGCCTTTGAAAAGGTGATGGATTATATCAAGGCTGTGCGTACCATGCGCACCGAGATGAACGTGCACCCCGCTAAAAAGACCAGCATGATCATTGAAACTGCCGATGCAGCCCCCTTCCAGAACGCACAGGTCTATCTGGCCAAGTTCGCCTTTGCCACCGATGTGACCTTTACCGAAAAGTACGAGGGCAGCACCGATGGCATGGTGCAGGTGTCCACCCACGCTGCCCGCGGCTTTATCCCCATGATGGAGCTCATCGATCGTGAAAAGGAGCTGGCTCGTCTGAACAAGGAAAAGGCCAAGGCGGAAAAGGAAATGGCCATGTTCGGCAACCAGCTGAATAACCCCAAGTTCGTGGAGCGTGCCCCGGCGGCTCTGGTGGAGGAAATCCGCAATAAGTTCGCCAAGAGCCAGGATAAGCTGGCCAATATCGAGCAGAGCATCAAGGCTTTGGGTTAAAATAGTGGAATATCATAACAAAGAACACGCTTCGCCGTGGGTCATAGCCGGGCGGGTGGTCTTTACCGTCGCACTCATTGCCTGTATCGCGTTCATCTTTTCCAACTCCATGGCGGTGGCCGCGGTCTCGGAGCAATCCAGCGGCAGGGTATTGCATCTGATGCAGGCGGTGCTGCGCCGCTTGGGACATCCGGCACTGGCCGAGCGCCTGACCATGCACATCGTGCGCAAGCTGGCACACTTTTGCGAGTATGCACTGGAGGGCTTTCTGCTCATGCTCTGTATGCGGGTGTATAGCCGTCATCCGCTGCGGCACATCACTGTGCCCATGCTGGGCGGTGTGCTGACGGCACTGACCGATGAGACCATCCAGCTGTTCTCGGACGGGCGCAGCGGGCAGGTCACGGATGTGTGGCTGGATTCTGCCGGTGCCATGACCGGTATTCTGGCTGCGCTTGTGCTGCTGGCACTGTGCAAATGGTTGTATCATCAGATGAAAAGGAGTAACGAATGACCATCCAACAGGCAAATCAGTATTTTGCAGCCCTGCCGGACGGCTTTGCCGACCCGGAACAGCTGGGTGCGCTGCTGCCCGCCTCGGTGCAGCAGGTACAGTTCGTTGGCGTGGCAGGCACTGCCGGTAAAACGGCGGTGGCTCGTCTGCTGACGGCCATTCTGCACGCGCAGGGGATCCGTGCCGGTGTCTACCATGCCGGGTGCGAGCCCCTTGCTGCCCGCATCCGTGTGGATGGCAAGCCGGTGGACGAAGCACTGCTGTGCCGCGCCGCCGATGCCCTTGCTGCCCATGAGGAGCTGCCCTTGCAGGCGGCAGAGCTTGTCGCCGCTGCGTACTGCTTTGGCGAGGCTGGCTGCGCGCTGGCTGTGGTGGAGCTGCCGGACGCAGGGCTTGCTGCGGTGCTGCCCCAAATGCCGGTGTGCGCCGTCACAGCGGTGGGACCGGACGGCGTGAGCCGCTCGGTGGAGCGTCTGGCTGCGCTGGCGGGCGGCGTGATGCGCAAGGAAAGCATCTGCGTCACCGCGCCGGAGCAGCCCAAGTCGGTGCTCAGTGAACTCATCGTGGCTGCGGGCAAGTGTGGCTGTGAGCTGGTAGTGCCCGACCCGGAGGATATCACCTTTTTGGAGGCGGAGCAGTTCGCAAGCCGGGTAGACTACGGCGGCTATACGGTGCCGCTGGCCTTTCTGGGGCGTCACGCTGCGGGCAACGCCGCCATGGCGGTGGAGTTGGCGCTGGCGCTCTGCCGCAAAGAGGTGGACATCTCCGATGAAGCCATTCTGGATGGCATTGCTGCCGTGGACAACCGTTGCAGCATTCGGGTGCTTTCCCAGCGCCCGCTGGTCATTCTGGATGCCTGCCGCACCCCGCAGCAGGCTGCCGCGCTGCTGCGCGTGTTGAACATGGCCAAGGTGCGCCACATGAGCGCTATCATCGGCCTGACCGAGGAGGAGGGGGCGGAGGCCTTCTTCTCCGCGCTGGAGACCGGCCTGAGCCCTGAGGAACAGAAAAAGGATAAATCCACCATGCCCGGCATGAGCGAGAGCCCCTTTGATAAGGTGTATCTCGTCACGCCCGCCGGTGTGGAGGAGCAGCTGACCCAGCGTCTGACCGAGAAGGCAAAGTATCACTTTGACGCCCAGCTCTGCACCAGTCTGGACGAGGCGGTGCAGCTGGCGCACGCCAACACCCGCCGTGGGCTGCTGGTCTGCGGCAGCGAGGCGGCAGCGCTGGAAGCTGCCGAGCTGCTGGCAAAGGCGTAAGCTGCCGACAGCTTTTTCTAAAAAATAACCCGAAGATCCCGTACACTGAAGTTATGTGTACGGGATCTTTTATTTTGTAAAAAAGGAGATGGACAAGCAATGGCAACGGTGACCTTCAGCGCGGCAGGGGAGACCCTGTATGCCTATCTGGCGGGCGAGATCGACCACGATGCCGCCCAGAGCCTGCGGATGCAGCTGGACGATGCACTGGTCAGCCGCAGTCCCCGCACCTTAATTATCGATCTTGGCGGGGTAGGGTTCATGGATTCCTCCGGCATCGGGCTCATCCTTGGGCGGCAGCGCTGCGCCCGCGTTCTGGGCACGAGCCTGCGGTTGCAGCACGCCCCCGCGCAGCTGCAAAAAGTCCTGCGGCTGGCGGGCATCCCCTGTACGGAGAATATAGAAAAGGAGAATGCGCAATGAAAGCAGAGAACAGCACCCGCATCCAGTTCGATTCCCTCAGCAGCAACGAGGCCTACGCCCGCGGCGTTACGGCGGCCTTTCTGGCGCGGTATGATCCAACCGTGCCCCAACTGGCCGACCTGAAAACCGCAGTGTCCGAGGCGGTGACCAACTGCATCGTCCACGCCTACCCGGAGCGGATCGGGCCGGTGTGCATGACCATTGCGGTCTACCCCGACCGGGAGGTGCACATCACCATTACAGATAAGGGCATTGGCATCCCCAATGTGGAGCAGGCCATGCAGCCATTGTTCACCACCGGCAACCCGGAAGAGCGCTCCGGTCTGGGCTTTGCGGTGATGCAAAGCTTTATGGACAGGGTAAAGGTCACCTCAAAGCCCGGCAAAGGAACAAAGGTGCTGCTAGTCAAGCGTTTGTCCCGGCGTGAGCCTACATAAAAAGGAAAGGCGGTCCGGTATATGGTAACGGATAAGACCCGGCGGGAAGCATTCATCACGCAGAATCTGGGGCTGGTGCATGCCTGTGCGGGCAGATTCCGTGGGCGAGGCATGGAGTATGACGACCTGTACAGCGCGGGCTGCGTGGGGCTCATCAAAGCCTATGATAATTTTGACGAGAGCCGGGGCGTGTGTTTTTCCACCTATGCCGTGCCGGTGATCCTTGGTGAAATCAAAAAGCTGTTCCGGGATGGCGGTACAGTCAAAGTGAGCCGCTCTCTGAAAGAGCTGGGAATGCGGGTGCAGGCAGCACGGGAGCATACTATGAAGCTGTGCGGCGCAGAGCCTACCTTGCAGCAGCTGGCAGAGCAGTTGGACGAACCGATAGAGAATGTAGCCCTTGCCATACAGGCCGCGCAGCCCGCCATGAGCCTGACCCCGGAGGGCGGCGAGGACGGAGACCGGCAGTTGGATATCCCGGTGGAATCTCCGGAGGAGGAATTGGCAGATCGGATCAGTCTGGCAGAGGTGATTGAAGCGCTCCCGGAGCAGGACAAGCAGCTGATCCGCCTGCGCTTTTATGGCAACCGCACCCAGAGCGAGACTGCAAAAGCATTGCATACTACACAGGTACAGATCTCCCGGCGGGAACGCAAGATCCTGATCCGGCTGCGTGCCCGGCTTTTGGAGGAATAAGGGAGGAAGTGTCTATAAAAAATGTAAAAAACTGGGCAAAAAGTCAAAAGAATGATTTTGGCGTAAAATTTGTAAAAAACGCTTGCTTTTTGAAGGATGCTGTGCTAAAATACATTACTGTCAGGCGGACGTCCGACAGAATGAAATACTTCAAAAACGACGTCAAACGGAGAGATTCGACAGAATCAAAAATGAATCTCAAAAATCTTTCAAAAAAGTGCTTGACAATTTATCACGAAAGTGATAAAATAAATAAGCTTTCAGCCGCAAGGCTGTGGCGCACAGGACCTTGAAAATTGAACAATATCGAAAGAACTTGTAACGGAACCTA
>ENA-ORSS01002197-ORSS01002197.1-human-gut-metagenome-genome-assembly--contig:-NODE-2197-length-18133-cov-3.271435_pt1 | contig 18133 bp, 18 predicted proteins | sample MGYA00241899_ERZ509162 | MGnify/ENA primary metagenome ERZ509162 (study PRJEB26280, sample SAMEA2338641) | human gut metagenome | biome: human gut; feature: human-associated habitat; material: faeces... | reverse complement strand
ACATCCTGGGGCTGGAGAAGGTCCCAAGGGTTCGGCTGTTCGCCGATTAAAGTGGTACGCGAGCTGGGTTTAGAACGTCGTGAGACAGTTCGGTCCCTATCTGCCGTGGGTGTAGGATACTTGAGAGGATTTGTCCTTAGTACGAGAGGACCGGGATGAACATACCTCTGGTGTACCAGTTGTAACGCCAGTTGCAGCGCTGGGTAGCTAAGTATGGAAGGGATAACCGCTGAATGCATCTAAGCGGGAAACCCACCTCAAAACTAGGTATCCCCATTAAGATCGTGGTAGACCACCACGTTGATAGGTCAGGTGTGTAAGCACAGCAATGTGTTTAGCTAACTGATACTAATAATCTGATTGGCTTGATAACTTAACGTATAAATAATTTGCTTTATTATGAGCAGACTTCAGTTTTATAATAAACAGTAATTAGACGAACTGGTGGTAATAGCGAAGGTGTCCCACCCGATCCCATTCCGAACTCGGCCGTTAAACCCTTCATCGCCCATGGTACTTCGTCTTAAGGCGCGGGAGAGTAGGTAGCTGCCAGTTCTTCTAATTACTGTTTATTGTAACTCCCTTTCTCCTCCTCCTTAAACCCTCCGGTTCTCCGGAGGGTTTATTTTTTGCTTTCAATTTGTTATATGTTTCGAAATATTGCCGGTCTGTATTAACACTGATGTATAATATTATATAATATATTATAGTAAAACGATTATTGCAAAAAAAAATAAACTATAAAGAATAAAATCATTGAAATTATAAATATTATGATATATACTAAAGTATAAACAATAAATGCTAACTTGCTATATAAGGAAAATAATATGACGGATGAAAATCTTGCTGCCTTGAAACGTCTGGAACTTATCCATGAGTATATTTATAACGAATGCGAGGGAAATATCTTTTATCCTCCCGAGCATAACCGTGTAATCTTTCTGCGTATTAAAAATGCTGCCGATATGCTGTTTAATAAAGCTGTTAAAATACTGAAACAGCAAAGGCTGCCGTATTATGACAATTCCGGCGAACTCTCTGTCAATACAATAGACCAAATTATGATGCTCATTTATAATACGCTTACGCAGCCGGATTTACCCGATAATGTTGAGCGGAAAATACGTGATGCTATCGTGCAGCTTGGTATTAATCCCGATGATTTGCTGCGTCTGTACCCGTGGCAGCAGAATTGAAAGCCTGTTTCTGAACGTTTCCTCTGATGCTTAAAGCCGAAACGATAAAACTTCTCTTTCTTGCTGCAAAAAATATGGATATCGCAGCCGGCTTAATCTCCGGCTTAATGTCCTTGCCCCTGCCGCAAAACGATATACCGCGCACTCTGCCTCAGCTGGTACTCAGCGACCACTCTTCCTGCACCAGGCGTGCACGTAAGACCGCCCGTATAGCCTCCCGCTGCGAACTACAACTACTATGCTTCCTAAGTTATGTAGGATTGCTCCACTCATGGGACCTAAAATTCCATAAAAAGATAACACAATACCAATAAAATTTAACATCATTGAAATAAAAATGTTGCTTTTAATGGTTCTAATCGTTAACTGAGACAGCCATTTAAGGTAAGGAAGGCTGGAAATATTATCATTAATAAAAGTTATATCCGCTGCATCAATTGCAATATCCGTACCAATAGTTCCCATTGCAATTCCGACATTTGCAGTTTTAAGCGCAGGAGCATCGTTAATACCGTCTCCAATCATACAGATATGCCTGCCAGCTGTTTGAAGCTCTTTTATTTTTGCAACTTTGTTTTCTGGAAGCAGGTCTGCATAAATATGCTTAATACCGGACTTTTGAGCAAAATAACGGGCAGAAGCAGAATTATCTCCGGTCAAGACTATTACATCAGTGTTATTGCGTTGAAGATCATTAAGCATCTGCGGGACATCAGTTCTTACTGCGTCAGACAGCGCAATAACGCCAATAACTTTATCTGACAAAGCAACAATTACCAATGCCTTTCCCTGATCTTGTAGACTATGAAGCTGCCGTATATTGGCATCAGAAAAAACAATTTTGCGTTCTTGCAGGAATTTGACGTTCCCGGCACATAATATATGTTTATCTGTTGTCCCGCACACCCCTTTTCCGGGAAATAAGGTAAAATTGTCAATTTGCGGAAGTTTTATGTTTAAGTCAGCCGCTTTGCGAACAATAGCTTTTGCTAGCGCATGCTCTGAATATTGTTCCAAACCCGCAGTTAATGCCAGCAGCTCTTCGGATGAAATCTGCTCATTAAAAGAAATAATATCGGCAATTTGTATATTGCCTGTGGTCAATGTCCCCGTTTTATCAAAAACAACCGTATCGACTTTACCCATTTCTTCTAAAGCGGAACCGGATTTAATTAAAACGCCGTTTTTTGCAGCATGACCGATAGCCGCCATAATGGCAGTAGGCGTAGCCAATACAAGGGCACACGGGCAAAAGACAACCAAAACCGTAACTGCACGTAAAATATCCCCGGTAAACAAATAAGCAAGAAAAGCCGTAACTAAAGCCGAAGGAACTAAAATTGACGCCCATTTGTCAACAATCATTTGCGTAGGAGCTTTATTTTCTTGAGCTTCTTTAACCAGATTAATCATTTTTTGCAAATAGGTATCATGTACGGTTTTTACTTCAATATCGACAGTTCCAAAGCAGTTAATAGTTCCTGCCATAACTTCGTCGCCGATGGTTTTGTCAACAGGAAGGGATTCTCCGGTAATGGCAGCTTGGTTAATAGAAGTATTGCCCTTGACGATAATGCCGTCAGCCGGAACAGTTTCTCCCGGAAGTATTCTGAGAATATCGCCGCCGACTACATCTTGCAGCTGAACCTTTTGCTCACCGGTTGCCGTAAGTTTGCGCCCGGTTGCCGGCGTAAGCGCCAATAGGCGTCCTAAACCGCTCCGGGCTTTGTCAACGGTAATATCTTCAAGTATTTCTCCGACAGCCATAATCAAAGCAACTTCTCCGGCAGCAAACAATTCCCCGACAGCAATTGCGGCAAGCATCGCTGTTGTAATCAAAAGAGGGGATGAAATACAGCGGCAGAAAAAAAGTTTTTTTAAAGCTTTATAGATAATCGGCGTTCCGGATATAAAAATTGTTCCCCAGACAGGATCTGGAAAAGCCTTGGTTCCGGTCAGCATAAAGCATAGGCTTGCTAACAAAAAGAAGGCCGATATTACAGTCATTTTAGTTCCGGATAAAAATTCCATAAAGTCTTTGAGCATAGTATTTCCTCTTCAACTGCATTATAATTTATTATACTATATACCCTATATGGTATAATGTCAAGAAAAAATCATCACACACGCTCACATGATACATATATCAATCAATGAACAGGGATTATATGCATTATATATTGGAAAAACGCTCAATAGCCTTGGCAAATTGCTTTATTGTTTCGTCAGCATCTCCATGCTGAATTCCTTCGCGGACACAACAACGCATATGACCTTCAAGTACCATTTGTCCCGCTTTGTGCAAAGCTGATTTCGCAGCATTAATCTGGATTAAAATATCTTCACAGGCGGTTCCGTCATCAATCATCCGGTTGATGGCATTAATTTGCCCGATAATGCGATTAAGTCTGTTGTGCAAAGCTTTAGAGTCAACACATTGGTTCATTGAATTACTCCTCTATGTTCATTCAACCGGTTCGTAATTTATCTCGGATTCTTCAGTGGTTGTTTCCAGCTTAAAAATAACCGGACGCAGCCCGTCATTACAGCTGCAAATTGCCACCCCGGGCTTTTTAATCCAGTCGCCATAATAAAAGACCTGATTTCCGGCACCATGAGCTAAAGCGAAAACATATTGGTATATAGCTTTCCACGCCTCATCGCAAAAACCTTCCGGCTTGGCGTAGTCGGCATAAAACACTTGCCCTTCTCTTAACATTGGACAGGAAGTCAGCCCGTCTGCGCCATATTCTTTCGCAAGCTCTTCGTCAAAAGTTTTTTTTAAGACCGTTATTTTCACTTTTTTCATGTATGCCCTTCCACTTAAGTATGTCTTAATATGAGACATAAAGATATTTTTTGCAAGCAGAATAAATATGAATAAAATTATTCGGTCGGCAAAAGGTTATGGCTTCCGGCAATCAAAGATGTTCTTTTAGCGCGGAGAGATTTTTACTGCAAAGATACGGAATCAAACTGTCGATTTCTGCTTCGCTGCGGTCATATATTTTCAAAGCCAGCAGTTCATCAACAGTTTTGTCATCAAATCTTTTTTTTATGACAACGGCCGGATTGCCACCAGCAATGCAATATGGCTCAACATCTTTGGTTACAACCGAATTTGCTGCAATAACGGCTCCTTCGCCAATCTTAACGCCGGGCATAATCATGGCACGCATGCCAATCCATACCCCGTCACCGATAACCGTATCGCCTTTGCTGATATAAGCTTCTTTAATCTTTTCCATAAAAGGGTAGCAGGAAAACCAATCCATACGGTGTGTATTATTGCCGCCCATCAGGATAACGGTTTCGGCGCCGATACACACATAATTGCCGATATAAAGCTTGTCATATTCCCACAATGGTTCAAAATGTGTGCGAGAATATTCGTCTCCGTACAGATAGCGCACGACATAATCTTCAAAATCCGGCGTATAAGCATTACTGTAGTAACTCTTAGTACCTTTAATGACAATATTCGGATTTTTAACTGTTTCATACAGGTATTCGACTTTGGACCAGTGTTTCTCTTTCATGTTTTTCCTCGTTGCCGCAGATAAGGAGTATGTTCTCTCCGGTAATGATGTTTTTACACCACAAATATTTATTTTAAATTAAAAATTTTCTAATTGACATGCCTTGCTTTTTTACCTATACCCTAAACATAAATAATATCATTATGGTAAACATTATTAAATTTTATTCTTATGATTGATTTACAATTTTCGTCATCTTTTGCCTGCAATCTGCTAAACAGCAGTATGCGGCGTTTTTTTGCGGTAAGAAGCAGTAAATGGAATGAAAATGGTCCGTGGCGCATCCCGTCTGTCTACTATACGTTGGAGCATAAACTGGCCTTTCTGGAAAGGGAACATTACCTGACAGGGCATTATTCCGTAAGAGGGATTGTTCACGATTGGGAAAAACCGTTTCTTTACCTTTGCCCGTGGATAGACAGCGAGAAAAAAATTCAGGAAATGCACCGTAGGTTCAGTCCGCATCATGTCGGTTGTCCGAAAACGTCAAAAGTTGAACATCTGATAGAGATGTACATTGACTGGGATTGTGCGGCAATAACCAAACCGGATAAGCCTTTGAATGCATTTGAAACCTTGGTCCATTTTTATCCTGAATATATTAATGTAATGCTTCCCGTTTGTCTGGTGTTTGATATTGAGGCCGTTAAGCCCCGGATTTACCTGCACCCTTGGCATAAATTGGTGAAAGAACCGGAATACAATCGGGAAATATTTGCCAGGGTCTGCCAGACGCTGAATTATATTATTGAAACTCTGCCTCAGACAAGAAACGATTTTCGGAAAATAACCGGTAAATATCAAAAACTGCGTAACATTACATTATGCAGCCCTGCGGAAATTTTTATTTTGACGCTGAAAAAGCAGCAGGAAAGCCTCGGTATTGACATAGATATGGAAAAGTTGCGGCAGCTGTTGGAAGAAGTCAGAAACGGTTTTTTTATCCGGAAAATATTTACGCATTGTCCGCATGATGAAATTGCGCACAACTGTAAAAAGGTAAAGAAATATCCATTTGCTGTGTAAAAAAAAGAACGTAAAGAAAAAAGCACGTTTTCTATAAGAAAATGTGCTTTTTTCTTATCAAAACGGCAGTTCCGAAAACAATCTCATTCACGGCATTGGCCGCATTGTGAACAGCCGTTGCATAAAATGCGATAGCCGCAGGTTTGACAATAATCGCTGAAAAATTTAATATGCTTGTCCTCGTCATCGAATAATCCGGCCTGTTCGCAGGAAGAAAGTTTAAAATCAATCGGCTTCCCGGAAAATTGCAAGCCTGATTTATAAGCCATGATGCTTTGTGTTCTTTTGCTTGGCATATGGTATGTCTTGCCGTCTTTGATAAAATTGGTTCCGGTTTCCATAAAACAGAATGTTATGTCGGCGCCGACACATTCATCATAAAGCTGTTTTACCCATTCATAGTTTAACGGGCGTGAACCGTCATAATTTTCTCCGCCGGCAATAACCTGTTCAATTTGTCCGGCCGGAATATATTCTTTAATACTGACCGAACCGATGAAAGGAGCGGCAACAATGCCCTTGTGTTTAAATGGCAGATTAAATAAAATCGGAATACGTTCGTCTGCTCGTTGTTGGTTTTCACATGTTACGTTTAGCTGCACATTCTCATAGCCGTCGCCCCAGTCTGAAGGGAGAACCTGTGCAATTCGTTCGGGTCGTTTCGTAATCAAAATAAAAACGACATCAGAACGTTTATGCATAATTTTCCAAGCGTCTTCACGCCATTTATCAGCTTCTTCCAAAAAGAAATCGGAAGTCATGCATACGCGGATATGTTCACCGCTTTTAATCTTATAACGGCCGTTTTTGTCTTTGCTGAGAGGATATTCGAAATTATTTTTGACCTTATAAATACGGCTTCCGTCGCCTCCCCGCTGTTTATCCAGAAAGTACATATAACAATGTTTACAGCCTTCGCTTTTCTTTGTGCAGCCGTGCCAAGGATTCCAGATGTCATGCATAGGTTATTTACCCTAAGTTTCGGTTAAATGTGAGGGATACAAAAAAAGCAGTCTCAAGAGACTGCTTTTACAACTGGCGGGAGCGACGGGGCTCGAACCCGCGACCCCATGCGTGACAGGCATGTATTCTAACCAGCTGAACTACGCCCCCATCAGAACAAAAACACTTATAGCCAACAAAAAATATAAATGCAAGAGTTTTTTTATCTTTTTTGTGATTATTTTTCAAGAAGCAGGGCGGTCTTAAGCTTTAAAGGCAATTTAATTCCTCTAACCCATGGATTTTGCTTAATAAAATTATCCCAATCTGGAGAGGATCCGATGGAAATCTTACTACGTTGTTCCCGTATAATCCACAATCTCATATCGTAACGGAGAATAAGGCATCCGCCTAAAGTATGGCTTTCAAAATCAGGATTTTCTGTTTCGGAAATAAGAGATAAAAGACTCTCTGCTTCGGGAGTATAATCGCTTTCACCCAATTCTCGGATTAATTTTCCCAGAATGTGAAATTGAAGCTCTGAATGCCAGCTTAAGTATTCCGCATAGTCAAAAGAATATCCGCTGTTTTTCCATTTGTGGATTTTAGTGCTTATAATAGTTTGCGCCGTATCTTCTAAAAATGATTTCGTCCTCTGCAAGTTGCGGACGGCTGTGCAGATTTTTACGGCGCTGATGCCGGTTCTTGCTTCCATATCAGGTAAAAAAGACCGTATACGAGCTCTGAGAAAGTTTTGGCACTGATTCGATTCGTCTTCTATCCATTTGATATTTTTTTGTATTAGGTATTCTTTCAAAACATCAGGATGAACATCAAGCAAAGGGCGTAAAATACAAACATCATTGCATTGGCAGACGTCATTCATTGCCGCTAAGCCTTTTACACCGCTTCCGCGCTGCAGCCGCATTAAAAAAGTCTCAGCTTGGTCGAACAGATGGTGGGCTATAGCCAAATGAGTGATGTCGTGTTGTTGGCACCAGCCGCACAAAAGTTCATATCGCGCCCGGCGGGCTTTTTCTTCAATTCCGGTTAACGGCTTAGCGCCTTGCCAAACAAGGATATGGTGTTCAATTTTATGAGCTTTCATAACAGAAGCGACGTATTCGGCTTCTTGCTGTGAGGTTGGGCGCAGTCCGTGGTCAACGGTAAGGGCGACAAGACGCAAATCAGGGAATTCTTGTCTGAACATTAAAGCCATAGCCAAAGAATCTGCTCCGCCGGACACACCCAAGGCATAAGCCGGCGAAACAATATGATTTTTTTGCAGAAAATCCTTGATTATTTGCAATCTAAGGCCTCAGCTTCTTTTTTTGCACGAGCAGCAATATCTGCGTTTACCTTGTCAAAAACGGTGGGCAAATTGACAAATGCCGTGCAGGCTTCCTCTTTCTTTCCCAACGCTTTCATTGACAATCCCAATTTCAAGAGGCAGTCTGCGCCTTTGGCGCCTTGTGGATATTTGCTGTATCCGTCTTTAAACGCAACGGCCGCTTTGGCAAAATTCTGTTGTTTGTAATAAACTTCTCCCAGCCAATATTGGGCATTTCCGGCCAGTGTCTCTTTGGGATAAGAGGTTAAAAACTGGTTTAATTTCGTTTCGGCATCTGTGAGCTTGTTATTTTTCAAATCGGTGAGTGCCGCTTCATACAAATCTTTCGGTGCAATGCCTTTAGGTGCCTGAACTGCCGGCTTTGCCAAAGGTTTGGCCGCGGCTTTTTGCCCGTTTTTTCCCTGTCCGGAAACTGAAACGGCCGTCATCTGTTTTTTTATCTGTTCGAAACGAAGGTCAATATCTTTGTCAAATGTTTCCAGCTTTTTTTCCAATGTCTTTAATCTGTATTCAACATTTTCAACTTTTCCGTTCATGTCTCTAATCATCTGATCGTATTCGCCAAGACGTACCTGAAAATTTGACACGGATTCCTTAGGAGCCGTTGTATCGCTTTTTTCACGGTATAACTGTCGCTGGATAACAACTATATCGCTCTTAATCTGATCAATTTCATCCTGTAGGTAAGAATCTGCCGCCTTCGCCGGAAGAGATGAAAAGAAAACAGCCGCATTTAACGCAAGAAAACAAAATTTTTTCATTATTTCCCTCAACAAAAAAACAAACCTGACATAAAATATAGGCTAAATAATTTAGAACTCAACAAAAAAACGTATTCTTGCGAATACGTTTTTCAAAAAGCCTGTTTAAGTTAAATTATTTGCTTAATTCAACAACAGTTACACCACGGCGGCTCTTAGCATAAGCTTCTTCGGTGTCACCCGGGAAAGCATATTCTTTACCGTAAGATACGGTGGCAATTCTTGAAGCGCAGATACCCTGCGATACCAGATACTGTTTAACGGCATCGGCACGGCGTTCACCCAGAGCCAGGTTGTATTCGGCAGTACCTCTCTTGTCGCAGTAGCCCTGAATAACAACGTTAACTTTCGGATTTTTCTTCAGCCACGCAATCTGAGAATCCAAAGCCGAAACGGCTTCAGCAGACAAAGCAGAGCTGTCGAAAGCAAAATAAACTGTCGTGTTGGCATTTTCAGCAAATTCACGGGCAAGTTTAGACTGGCAATCGCTACCACCAAACCAACTACTTGTCGTAGAACAGCCTGATAATAAAACAACTGCACAAAGCAAGCTTAAAAGTTTTTTCATTTATTTTCTCCATATGGTTAAAAAAACTTGGTTGTTTATTGAGTAACCCCATAATCAACTAGACACGTCTAACTTAAGTAACAAAAGTAAATTTTTCAATAACAAACTATACTATTTGTGTATAAACTATTTATTTATCGGCGGTTTTGTTTAAAACGTTAGTCGTGGCTGTTATAACTTTTGAGTACGGTCATTCTTTGTGTATCTAAATCATAATTAGGGCGGATATTGAGCTGCGGAGCGATTCGGGTGATAATCTTTCCGCCTGTCGGCACGGCGTTCCAGCCGGAAGTATTAAAGCCGAATGTTTCTTTTAAAGATTTGGGAGAATCTAAAACCACAATCATTGCATATTTGGGAGCCGATATCGGAAAAGCAGCAACAAAAGAGGTCATATTCTTGCCTTTAACATAGCGTCCCTGTTCGATTTTGTTTGCCGTACCGGTTTTTCCGGCAACTTCATAACCGTCAATATTGGCGTTTTTGGCGGAGCCGTAAATCACGACATCACGCAGTAGTTTGCGCATATCCATAGAAGTTTGTGTAGAGATAACCCGCCGGCTTTTCCTGTTTCCTGGTTCGGAAATCAGGGTAGGGGGGGTATAAATTCCGCCGTTAAGAACTGCAGAAAAGGCTGTCAGGATATGAATGGGCGTAACCGAGATGCCATAGCCGTAGGCCGTCGTTGCCACGGTGTCGTCCTGCCAATATCTTTCGCTGCGGTGAAGCGGTCGCCCTTTTTCGTATATTTCCAGGTTTTCAATTTTATCAAATAGGCCTAAATTTTTTAGAAATTTGATTTGCAGTTCTTTGCCGACTTTGAGAGCCATCAGTGCTGAAGCTATATTGGAGGAGTGAATAAGGGTTTCGCCGACAGTCAGCCATTTTGCGGGAACTCTGTAGTCGGTGATGCGATGCCTTCCCATTTTCAGCGGTTTTGTAGCGTCGAAACTGTCGGTAATTTTTATTTTTCCGCTGTCCAGCCCCAAAGCGGTATTAAATACCTTAAAAACGGACCCGGCTTCATAGACACCGAGTGTTGCAAAGTTGAATTTAATGTCTTTGTCCTTAAAATCCCGCCGGTTTAAATCATAATCGGGAACAGAAGCCAGTGCAATGATTTCGGAGGTATTGATATCCATAACAACGGCAGTGGCGCGTTCTGCTTTAAATTTCTCTTTTGCTTTCAGCAGTTCGTCGCGAACAGCATATTGAACCCCAAGATCTATTGTCAGTTTCAAATCTTTGGTAGAAGAGCTCAAACGGTCGTTTAAGGATTTTTCCAGTCCGGCAATTCCCTCGTTGTCAATGTCTGTATTGCCCAAAACATGTGCCAACAGCTCTTTTTGCGGGTAAACCCTGATTTCGCTGGGCTGAAATTCCAGTTCAGGGAAGCCAAGCGCATTGACTCTGGCCTGTTGCTGCGGGGAAATGTTGCGCTTTAAATAAACAAAGCTGGACTTTCGGGTCAATTTAATCAAAAAGTCTTCATAACTTGTGTCATCAAAAATTTCTGCAAGTTTCTGTGCTACAAGTTTGGCATTGCTTACTTTTTTGGGGTTGGTAAAAAGGTTGACAGTTGGCAGATTGGTCGCAACGACGACTCCGTTTCTGTCAGTAATGTTGGCGCGGTGTACGGGAAAGACCAAACCGGTACGAGGACGATAATAAGAAATAGCTTCCCTGTCCAGCTGGATGCCGTCAACCAGACAGACATTAAAAATTCGTATCACAATTACAGCATAGATAAAAAGCCGATAATAACCATAATACGGTTGCGGCAGACGTTAACCGCCTCATCATCTGTTTCCCAGCCGAAAGTTCCGGCTGAAAAATAAATTTCTTGCCCCGGCGTATAGGGATATGCGCTTTTTTTTCTTGATAAACTGACCTTTAACACCTTGCTACCATTAAGTTTATTATCTTTCCGAGTTGGCGAGACGTCTTAATCCTCTGCTGTTTTTTGCAAACATTGTCGGATTCTCAATAATCTCTCCTTCTAATGGTAGAGCAGAATAGTTAATAATTTGTTCAGGCTTGATAAAATCCAGCGAAATATATTTTCCGGCTAAAACTTTCAGGCGTTCGGGATTGTTAAGTTCGCTCCAGTCTGCTTCCAGAATGTGAATGTCGCGAATATCGTTTTCAATGTCGCGGTTAATTTGAGCCAGCTCTTTTTCAAGATTTTGCACGTCATTGGTTAAGACGAAATAATAAGAACCGATAACGACGGTAAATAAAAACCATAAAATAGAAATAGCCGTTTTTACGTTACTCATTGTTTTGTTCCTTTCTTTTTATCGCATATCTTAACTTTGCGGAATGGGCTCTGGGGTTTTCCCTGCATTCTCGTTCTGAAGGCAGGATGGCTTTTGAAGAAAAGCTGAATGCAGTTTGCGCAGTAGTTTTATCAGTGTCGGGTTCTTTGTAGCGTGAAACATGAACTTTTTTAGCGGTATTGGCGGCAAAAAAGTTTTTAACGATTCTGTCTTCAAGCGAATGAAAGTCGACAACAACAATTCGTCCGTCTGCCCGAAGAATATTCAACGCCCCCCAAAGGCCCGCTTCCAGCTGATGTAATTCGTCGTTAACGGCAATGCGTAAAGCCTGAAACGTGCGCGTTGCCGGGTCGGTCTGCCCTTTCCGGGGCGGAATAATACCATAAATCAATTCGGCCAGTTCTGTTGTTGTTCGGATTTCCTCAGTTTCACGCCGCGCTGCAATTACCCGGGCAATCTGGCGCGATTTTCGTTCTTCTCCGTACTGGTAAATTAAATCGGCCAGTTCTTTTTCCGGCAGGGTATTGACAATGTCTTTGGCGGATATTCCCTCTTGCGACATCCGCATATCCAAATCAGCCTCTTTTGCGTATGAAAATCCCCGTTCTCCTTCGTCAATCTGCATAGATGAAACGCCGATGTCAAAAACCACGCCGTCAACCGGCTGCTTAATCAGCTGGGCAATATCGCCGAAAGTTCCGGTGATAAATTTAAAACGGTTGCCGTATAGTTTTTTTATTTCCTCTGCTCGTGTCCTGACCGCCGGATCCCGGTCAATTGCAATGACGGTGCAGTTTGCGGTTTTTAAAATAGCCTCGCTGTATCCGCCGTTTCCGAATGTTGCGTCAATATATATTTTTCCTGCTTCGGGTTTAAGTGTGTCCAAAACCTCATTCAGCATAACCGGAATGTGGCGGGGGGAACTCATTGCCGACCCTCCTCGTTCTTTAATGACGGACGGTTTTGCCGGACTTTTTCTCTCAGGCGCTCCTCTTCTTTAGCCCAGTTTTCTTCGCTCCATATTTGGAATTTGCGCCCTTTGCCGACAAAAACGGCTGTATCGGTTATCTCCGCGTGCTTAATCAGTTTTTCTGTCAGCATAATCCTGCCGGTACTGTCAAATGTAAATCTCTTGGCATCGCCGAAAATAAGATTGGTCAAATTGTCCTGCGTCTCGGAAAAAAAGTCAGTGCTGTTTTCAATGTCCGTAGCCAGTTTCTCCAAAAGGTCTTCTGTACAGCCTTCAATACAAGGAGATGTTAAACTTCTGTAACAAACGATTTCTGTTGAGAGTTCTTTAACGATTGCGCGGTAATCTGCCGGCAGGGAAACGCGGCCTTTGGCGTCCACTTTATTGGCAATTGTATCTAAAAACAAAAAAGTTTTGCGCATTGTTTATTTCTCTCGTGTACACATTAACTGTGGTATAACATGGTATTTTATGGGAATCAATGGAAAAATGTATGTTTTTATCAAAAAATTAACTTTTTTGTGCTTTCACGGCCAAAAACAGCTGTTTCAGCAATTTAAATGTGGATAAACCTGTTAATAAAATCTAAAAGACAGAGTCGGGAACTCTGTCTTTTTTACGAATCTGAGTAACTTATTTCTTGTGAATTGACAAATTAAAAGCGCCGCCTCACAAGAGCCGGCGCTTTCTGATTGCTTGTACGCGCTGGGCAATGTATTAAATCATCGCCATGCCGCCATTAACGTGCAGTGTCTGGCCTGTAATGTACTGTGCTTCATCGGAAGCCAGAAAAGCTACGGCATTGGCAATATCCTGAGCTTCACCCAGTTTACCTTCCGGAATTTTGTTCAGAAGCTGTGCTTTAACATCATCAGGCAGAACATCAGTCATCGGCGTTCTGATAAAGCCCGGAGCAATGGAGTTAACGGTAATGCCGCGTGAGCCGACTTCCTGTGCCAGACATTTGTTCATGGCAATCATGCCTGCTTTGGACGCGGAATAGTTAGCCTGTCCGGCATTTCCCATAACGCCGACAACCGAGGCGATGCCGATAATGCGGCCATATCTTCTCTTCATCATGCCGCGGATGGCTGCTTTGGCCAGTTTGAAACCTGCTGACAGGTTAACGTCCAAAACCAGCTGCCAGTCTTCGTCGCTCATGCGCATAAACAAATTGTCGCGGGTTAATCCTGCATTGTTGACAAGGATGTCGATACGCCCCATCTTTTCTTCAACCTCTTTGACGAGATTGTGAACATCGTCGGAGTTTGTCAGGTTAGCCGTAAAGCATTCAACGCGGGAACCCAGTTCAGCCTTTAATTTTTCCATCGGTTCGGCACGCATATCCGTCAAAGCCAATGTTGCACCCTGAGCGTGCAGGGTGCGGGCGATTTTATCTCCAAGTCCTCCGGCAGCACCGGTAATTAATGCAATTTTACCATCTAAATTAAACATATTGTTGTCCTTTTCTTCAAAAAGTTACAGATTTTTTGCCAGTTCTTCAATTTCCTGTACGGAGCAGACTGAAACGGAATTTACCTCTTTAAGGCTCCGTTTGGCAATGCCGGAGAGAACTTTTCCGGCGCCGAGTTCTACAAGGTCTGTAACGCCGTTGGCGCCAAAGAAAGCCATTGTTTCTCTCCATCTGACGGTGCCGGTAACTTGTTCAATCAAGTTTTTGATGATTTCTTTCTTTTCTGTTTCCGGAGCAGCCAAAACGTTGGCTACAATCGGAATAAACGCATTATGCGCATCAACTTCCATAAACGCCCGAGCCATGGTTTCTGCGGCAGGCTGCATCAACGGGCTGTGGAAAGGTGCGGAAACCGGAAGTTTTAAACATCTTTTCGCGCCGAATTCCGAAGCGATTTCAACAGCTTTTTCAATTGCCTGAATGTGCCCGGACAAAACGACCTGCCCGTCGGAATTGTCATTTGCAGCCACACAGTAATGGGCTTCGTCATTACATGCATCAACCAAAGCGCCGACATCTTTGTAAGACAAGCCGAGAACGGCAGCCGCCGACGCCGACAGGAACAGCCTGTTGCATAGCGTTGCCGCGAATGCGCAACAGTTTCGCCGTGTCAGAAAGGGAAAATACTCCCGCGGCACAAGCGGCAGAATATTCGCCGAGCGAATGTCCGGCCACAAATGCAGCCTTGTCTTTCAAACTGATATTGAATTCTTTTTCCAAAACCCTCGTCACAGCCATGGAAACAGCCATCAACGCAGGTTGGGTATTAGCCGTGAGCGTCAACTCGGAATCAGGCCCTTCAGTCATAACCTTATACAAATCCTGCCCCAGAGCCTGATTGACTTCCTCAAACACCTCTTTGGCAGAATTAAAATTTTCGGCCAGTTCTTTTCCCATGCCCACAAACTGTGAACCTTGCCCCGGAAAAACAAATGCATATTTCATTTATGGTTAACTCCAAATTTGTTTTTTTCTGCCCATAAGCTAAAGGACTGCCCGATAAAGTCAAGTTTAAATCCGTGTTGTGTGCATAGGTTGGATAGTATGAAAGATATGTGCATAGCCGCAATTGTTAAGATTTTATTTAAAAATTGACGCTAATATCTGCGAAAGAGAACTTTAATTACAAAGAGGCGGCAATGGCAAAAAAAAGCAGAAAAAAAGAAAGCAAAAATGAAACAAAAAGCTGGGGAACTAAAATTCTGGGAGTTTTGTCAGGTACAGCACTGATTGCTTTTTGCATCTGCCTGATATTGGCAATGGCAGGATATAATCCGTCCGACGAATCCTTTAACGTTTCCAATTCGGAGAAAATCAGCAATTTTATGGGGCGTTTCGGTTCATACAGTGCTGATTTTATCGTCAACAGTTATGGCTTGGCGGTTTTTGTTTTTCTTATCCCCGTTTTGATTTGGGGATACCTGTTGATAAGGCATCAGAAAATCATAGAATTTAAAATCCGCCTTTTCGCACTGCTTTTAGGGATTGTATCGCTTGGCGGCGTACTTGACCGTTTGTTTGCCGCTCCGTTGGAAAAAATAAATTTATTGGGAAAATTCAGCCACTTGCTTCCGGAAGCGCTGGCTGGTATGTTTAAAAGCTGGGGATTATCCGGTTATGAAAACGCCGCCGTTTTGGCTTTGTTATCCCTAATGGCTTTAATGTCGTTTAACCTTGCGGCGGGTATCACATTTAAACACTGGTCAAGAGCATTACGGGCAATAGGAGCGTGCATATATGCCGTTGGTTTGGGTATCTATGGTTTTGCCCGCCGGTTGGGCGCTCCTCGTGCGCTTACCCGGATGGAAAACACAGTTTCCAAAACTAAAGAAAAATCAAGAAAAGAGCCGACACTGTCGTCAGCTCCGGCCTCTGAAAAAGAAAAAGCCCGTCCGGCTCAAAATACCTCGGCAGAGGTTATTGCCTTTACCGGTCGGAAAGGGAACGGCAACGGTGGCTATCAATATCCTGACATTAACCTGCTAAAACGGCCGAAAGAAAAAATCGGTTTAAGCATTAGCGAAAAGGAACTGAACGAAACTGCCCGTGCGCTGGAAGGCGTTTTGGAAGAGTTTGGCGTTCACGGTGAAATCGTCAAAATCCGTCCCGGTCCGGTCGTTACGCTGTTTGAACTGGAACCTGCACCGGGGACAAAAACCTCGCGGGTAATAAGCCTTGCCGACGATATTGCCCGTTCCATGTCTGCCGTTTCCGTCCGTATAGCCGTTGTTCCCGGTTCCAATACCATTGGTATTGAAATTCCGAATGCCAAACGCGAAATAGTCTGGCTGCGCGATTTGTTGGAAGACAGTAACTTTGTTGACAGTAAAAATGCTTTGAATGTCGTTTTGGGTAAAGATATCGGCGGCAAAAACATTTATGCCGATTTGGCCAAGATGCCGCACTTATTGGTTGCGGGAACGACCGGTTCCGGCAAATCCGTCGGTGTCAATGCGATGATTCTCTCTTTATTGTACCGCATGACGCCAGAAGAGTGCAAATTTATCCTGATTGACCCGAAAATGCTGGAATTTTCCATGTATAACGGTATTCCGCATTTATTGACACCGGTCATTACCGATCCAGCGAAAGCTGTTATCGGTTTGAAATGGGCCGTGCGCGAAATGGAAGAGCGTTACCGCGCGATGGCCTGTCTGTCGGTACGCAACATTAACGGCTATAACCTGAAGCTAAAAGAGTTGCGCGAAAAAGGCGAGAAGCCGATGCGTACCATTCAGGTCGGTTTTGACCCAGAAACCGGCAAGCCGAAATACGAGCAGCAGATGCTGGATACCACGCCGTTGCCGTATATCGTTATTGTCGTTGATGAAATGGCGGATTTGATGCTGGTTGCGGGTAAGGAAGTGGAGGCCGCCATTCAGCGCTTGGCGCAAATGGCGCGCGCGGCGGGTATCCATTTGATTATGTCCACACAGCGCCCGTCGGTTGACGTTATCACCGGTACGATTAAGTCCAACTTCCCGACTCGTATCAGTTTTCAGGTAACGTCAAAGATTGACAGCCGTACCATTTTGGGCGAACAGGGGGCTGAGCAGCTGCTCGGCAAAGGCGATATGCTCTATATGCCTGCCGGTTTGCGCCCGCAGCGTATTCATGCCGGATTTGTAGAAGATGCAGAAGTTGAAGCGGTGGTCGAGTTTTTGAAGTCGCAGCGTCAACCGGAATATGTTGAAGGCATCACCGAAGGCGAACTGGAGATGAAAGGCAAAGATGCCGGCGCCTTGTTTGACCGCACGGCAATGGGTGGCGCTTCAAACGGAAAAGACGACCTCTATGAACAGGCAGTGGCAATCGTACGAAACGATAAGAAAGCTTCAACCAGCTATATCCAGCGCCGGCTCGGTATTGGCTATAATAAAGCGGCTTCTTTGATTGAGCGTATGGAAGATGAAGGCGTCATAACTCCGGCTGATCACGTTGGCCGTCGCGAAGTGATTTAGAACCGGATAAGCCGCTGGAAGCCAAAAGTAACATCAGCGTCCGTCAGAGCCTTGGGTTAAGATTATGTCTGAAGCAGATAATGTCTGTCGGGAAGCAGACATAGATTTGGTAGCATCTTCTTTGTCTGTCCGGCGGTATTTTTCATCATGTCCTGAACGCAAAACCTGTCCCCCATTAAGGTGAAGTTCCTCGTTCAGCTCCGCTTCATAGCCGCCGGAAACCGCCAGTTTCTTGCCCAAAACAACTATCTCGTTCGGCTGGTCGCGCCAATCCCGTTCTTTATCAAATACGGTCAGCACCACATCTTTGAACTGCCCCTGTTCCTCTTTGGGAAATGCAGTAATAAGCTTCAGCAGGTCGCGCATAAACGGCGGCGCATTGGTGATATCAACGATAGCGCGGGCTTTCTCCGGCGTAAACGGCTGACCGTCCTTCCCCGCCGGATAAAAATCCTTATCATTTCCGAAACCGCTGACATAATTGCTGAAATAACGGTTGCGAATCGCCAGACGCGACAAGGTTTCCTCAAACTGACGCTGTGCTTCCATTTCTTTGGCGAAAT
>ENA-ORSS01002189-ORSS01002189.1-human-gut-metagenome-genome-assembly--contig:-NODE-2189-length-18183-cov-14.798875_pt1 | contig 18183 bp, 19 predicted proteins | sample MGYA00241899_ERZ509162 | MGnify/ENA primary metagenome ERZ509162 (study PRJEB26280, sample SAMEA2338641) | human gut metagenome | biome: human gut; feature: human-associated habitat; material: faeces... | reverse complement strand
ACGCCTGCGCTTTTTCGATATATCGGCACTCTGTTGAGCAACCTGCGTCTCCTGAACAGTGTGAATAAATTCCGTCCGGTCATTTCTGGAATATTCAGCGATAGCCCGGAGCGTGTCGGAAACCAATGTCAGGACAGCACTCTCATTGATACGGTGTTGTGTAGGGCATAGTGTCCCACACGGAACTTTGGTATAATTGGAACAGGTATATTGAGAAATCCGCCTGCCATTGTTGGTGCGGTGGACATACATCTTGCCGCCACAATCGGCACAATAGAGCAAACCTGTGAGGGGAGCCGCTTCGCCCCAGCCGTTTGGATAACGCCGTACATTGCTGCGGATTTTCTGCGCCAAATCAAAGGTCTGCTGGTCGATAATGGCTTCATGGGTATTCTCAAAGATCGTCCATTCGTCCTCAGAAACATAGTGGCTTTTCTTGTCCTTAAAGTGCTTGCGGGTCTTGAAATTGATGGTATGCCCTAAATACTCTCGTTTTTTCAAAATGTTCACGATGGTAGATGATCCCCATCCATAGGGGTCTTTGACCGGCTTTGAACGGTTCACACCCTCGTTGAAGCGGGCAAGGTGTACGACAGGAATTTCAATCCGGTCTGCGGATAGTTTGCAAGCAATCTGATAAGGCCCATATCCCTCCAGCGTGAGGGAAAAGATACGGCGTACCACTTCGGCGGCTTCTTCATCTACCAGCCAATGCTCCCGCTTTTCGTCCCATAAGTAGCCGTAAATCACAGTGCCGGTCAGGTGCTTGCCGCTCATGCCTTTTGACTTAAACACAGAGCGGATTTTCCGGCTGGTATCACGGGCGTAAAATTCATTCATAATGTTGCGGAACGGGGTAAAATCGTCATCGCCTTTCAGACTGTCTACACCATCGTTGATGGCAATCAGCCGAACTCCACGCTGCCGCAAAACCTCCATAACCTGACCGACCTTCAGATAGTCGCGCCCCAACCGGCTCATATCCTTGATGACGATTGCCTCTACACGTCCTGCCTCCACTTCCTCCATCATCGCCAAAAATCCGGGGCGGTCAAAACGGGTGCCTGAGATACCATCATCGGTAAAGTGCGTAGGGTTGGGCAGCCCATTCCGGCGGGCAAAATCCTCTAACATCTGTTTTTGGTTGGATATGGAGTTGCTCTCGCCCTGTAACTCATCGTCCCGGCTCAGGCGCTCGTACAGTGGGGTAATTTTTTCATTTCTCATGGCTGTACCTCCTGAAACAAAAATGCTCTAAGTGATTGCTTCACTAACCATGACAAAATCATGATTAAGAAGTTACTTAGAGCATATATCACCGGCAGCGAGCTTATATTTCTTATATTGACGCAGGGCAAAATGATCCGGGTCTTTCTGTTCCAGCGCGTCAAAGAGAAGGTCAACGGCATTTTTGAACGACTCATCATCCTCACGGACTTCCATTGCGTTCAGCATTTCTACCAGTGTGGCAAAATTCTGTTCGTTTGCCGGAGCCTCATAATAGATATATCCGATCAGTGCCGTATAGAGCAGGGTTTCTGCCTTGACCCAGAAATCGTCTCCGGCTTTTCCTTCGCCTTTGGTATTGGCGATTAGGGTAGTGACGATCTTCAGAATATCTTTCTCGGAATGAATGTAGGCGAACGGGTTAAAGTGCATACTTTTCTGGAAATTGATCGTATTGAATACCCGTATTTTATAGGACTCATAGATGATCTTTCCTTTTTCATTACGCACAGGCTTTCCGTCCTTGTCCAGCTTTGGTGTGCCTCGCTGCAACATCTTTCCGCATTCCACAAGGACTGTACCTTTCGGGTCAGTAACCACATAGGAACTGTGACATTGTAAAAGGTTGGGCTTGAGCCAAAACCGGGTCTTTCCGCTGCCGGAGCCGCCGACCACCAGCACGTTTTTGTTCCGGGCGTTTTTGGGGTCCGGTGGGCGGTTGGACATCATCAGCCGTTCCGTTTTGGTCAGGATAATGTTATCGGCAAACTTGGGAGCCATGAACGGCTCAATATCTTTGGCGGTGCCCCACCGGGCAGAGCCGTACTCCATGCCGTGGCGGTACTTTTTTGCGTTTTTGCCACGCAGATAGACCGCTAGCCGCAGCCCTGCGCCGCAGCACAAGCCCACCAGCAAATCCAGCGGATGCAGACTGGGCAGTGGGTTCACAAATGCCACCGGGAAAGTTCCCATCATCGCCATGATCTTATCGCCCAACTCTTTGCCCTCGGCAAGCCGCCATGCTTCACCAAGGTTCGTTGCCACCAGCCCCAGCAGGATATAGGGCAGATACAGCGCAATCAGCTTCGTCAGCTTTTTCGTGGTCATAAGCCGCGTTCCTCCTGCTTGCGCCGGACTTTGCCGGAAAGTTCCGCTGCGGCCTGCACCAGTTCATGCAATCGTGCCAGCACCGAGGGGCGTTTGTCCTTGTTGAGCAAAGATGCCGAATACTCTTTGAACGCCGAGTTGAAGGCTTCTGCGTCCGGGGCTTTGAAAAAGACCAGATACCGGGGCGGCACCTCGGAGGTGTCCTTACGGATGGCGTAGTCGATGCCGTACTTTTTGGCATAGCGTTCCAGACCACGGATGCCGGTCTTGCTGATCTCCACGCTGGACACGCCCCGGTTCTGCCGCAGAAGAGTGCGGACGCTCTGCTTACCTTGGGATGCCTTGGACTGGTACAGCCGAAACGCCGCTTTAACTGCCCGCAGGACAGTCCGGGCAGACAGCTTCGTGGTAGAGATCATAATGTTGAATGATTTCTGTTCGATTTCTTCCTGCACTGCCATCACCTCCCGTGCAGCAGGGTGATTTTAGCGGTCATGCTCTGCCGTGGGCTTGGAACGGGGCTTTTCTGCCGGAGGTTCATCAGGCACCGGCAGCACCAGCAGACGGTTGCCCAGCTTCAGAAAGGCTTCCGGCTGATGAAAAAGCTGCTCGTACTTCTGCGCCAGTTCCGGGGGCAGGGATGCAAAATCTTCCTCGCCCAGCCCCACAACCAGAAAGGTCCCGACAACGGCATCATACATTTCTCCGTTTTCATCCCGAAGGGCACGGTTCAAGGGCAGACCCATGAGCTTGCCATCGTCATTGCAGATGATAGCCACCGGGTCTGCAAAGGGGTAAACAGCAGCAATCGTGCCGCCCACCGCCTCCTGCAAGGCTTTCAGGTTGTTGTCAATCTCGACCTGCTGTGGATGCTGTCCCGGTGCAATTTTCAGCACCGACAGAGTGTTCTCTTCCATGTGAATCCTCCCTTTTTCTGTTCAGCCCGATTTCGCCGCTCCGTGCCGCCTGCATCAAAGCCGCCACGAAGAATCCGAAAAAGGCACCGGCTTCAAAAAATGCGAAACCGATAAAAAAGTTCAGCATAGTACACCTCAGTCGATGCAGATGCAGGTCAGCTTCTGACCATCCGCCATCAGGGTGGTGCTGTGATCTTCCAGATAGGTCTGAAAGCGATAAATGTCCTCCACTGTCAGGGACACGATAGTACTGTGCCCATCGGTGCGGTAGAAGATGACCGGGCCGGTCAGGTACCGCTTGCCTGCCAGCTTGAGAACCTGCGCCGGATTGTAGCTGATAAACAGCGGTGCACCCTTTACGGAAATCAGGGCATCGTCCTCGTCAAAACGGGGCAGAACGGAAGGAGCATCCTCCTCCATGATAATGGTCAGTTCCATGTCCGGGCCGATGGCGGCAAGGTAGACATTCTCGCTTGCCATTTCGCTCAAACAGGATGCCGCCTGTTTCAGCATGGACAGGATGTTCACATCCACCGTGATCTGCGGAGCGTGAGTTGCGGAGTGAAAAGGAATCGTATTGTTCATAGGCGTTACCTCCAAATTTTTGCAAACAAAAAAGACCCAATTGGGTCTTACCGTTTCATGCGCTGTCAACGCTCATTGCCACGCTGACGCTTTTTCTGCCACGCATCCAGCAACTGTATGATTTTTTCTTCCATTTGTCGGGGCGTATAACTGCGCGGAAAGTACTTCCGCAGGGTCTCGTTTTTGATGGTTACAGTGTCCCGTTCGCTTTTCTTTTCCTGCCCTAAAATGTCGAACGCTTTTTCATAGGTGAACTCACCACGCTGCGCCATCTTTTTTAATTGCATGGCCTGTGACACGGAAGGTGCATTTTGTGTTCCATCCATAGCTTCTAAAAAATCTCGCTGCTGTTTTTCATCCAGATAAGACAGTTCCACCGCAGGGTTAAATGAAATTTTCTTTTCGTCCACCATAGCAAGCAGTTCGGGAACAAGGTTCGTCAACCGAATATACCGTTGAACTTGATTACGGCTATCTCCAGAATCTTGTGCCACTTTTTCATCCGCTCGCAACTTCGTCCCAATTTGGGACGAAGTTAAATCCGACCTAGCACCTTGATTTTTTAGTGCTTCCAGCTTCATTTTGTAGGCAAAAGCCCGTTCGCTGGGCAGGATGTGTTCACGCTGCAAATTGGAATCCACCATAAGCAGAACGGCGGCGTTATCGTCCATATTGCGGACGATGACTGGCAACGTTTCTAGCCCGGCAAGTTTAGCCGCATACTGGCGACGGTGCCCGGAGATGATCTCGTAGCCGTCACCGTCCGGGCGAGGGCGGGCGATCAGCGGAGCCAGCACACCGTACTGTGCGATGCTCTCCACCGTCCGGGTCATGGCTTCATCGTCCAGCACCTTGAAAGGGTGGTTGGTGAAGGGGTGCAACGCATCAATGGGAATCTGCTGCACCTGTTCCCGTTGCTCCTCTTGTCGTTTTTCCTCGGTGGAGAACAGGTCATCTAGCCCTTTCAAAGCTAAGTTTCCGCTGTCGATCGGCATCCGCCTGCACCTCCTTTGCAAGAGATTTGTAGGCTTCTGCCACCTTACCCTTGGGGTCGTGCTGGAAAATGCTCTTGCCCACGGCACTGGTTTCAGCCGCTCGGACAGAGCGGGGAATGGTCTGCTCAAACACCTTCAGGTGCTTTCCGTATGCCTGCCGGATCAGATTGCTGATCTGCTTTCCGTAGTTGGTGCGGCTGTCGGTCATGGTCAGCAGAATACCCTCGATTTTCAGTTTCGGATTGATCTGCCGCCGGACTTTCTGCACCGTCTGCAAAAGCTGTTCCAGACCTTTTGCGGAAAGATACTGCGCCTGCACAGGAATCAGGGCAGCGTCTGCCGCCGCCAGTGCGTTGATGGTGAGCATCCCCAGCGAGGGCATACAGTCCAGCAGAATAAAATCGTACTCCCGCTTGGCACTGTCCAGCACCTGCTTGAGCATCTTTTCCCGGTTCATGCTGTTCACCAACGCCACTTCCAGCCCTGCCAATTCGATGTTTGCCGGAATCAGGTCAACGCCCTCTGCGTGGTGCAGAATGCCCTCACCGGGCTGGATGGGCTGATCGTTCATGGCTTTCTGCATCAGGGTGGAAAGGGTGGTGGGCAGTTCGTCGGGCTGCTGCCAGCCCATGCTGATGGTCAGCGACCCCTGCGGGTCAGTATCCACCAACAGGACTTTCTTGCCCTCCATTGCCAGCCCAATGCCCAGATTCTCACAGGTGGTGCTTTTCCCCACACCACCTTTTTGATTGGTGACTGCGATAATCGTAGCTTTCTTTGCGATAACATCACCCCGCTTTCGGTGAACCGCGCGCAAAGTCGTGGTTCGTTTTGTTCTGATAGTAGAGGTTCATGGTGGTGGGCGCATTGTAGAGCATCGCCAGCAAATACTGCTTCATGTTCCGCACCGGGGCGGTGTTTTCTGCCAGACAGCCCAGCACAAAACGGATGTGGTCGGCGTTCAGCTTTTTCAGCCGACTGCGTACCACTTCGGTAGGCTTATCATCTCCGGCGATCCGCAACATCTTGCGTTTGGTGGAACAGGTATCCACAAGCAGGTCTACGATCTGATAGATGGTGTCCTCCTCGTCCGGGCAGAGCCGGAGCAGAAGGTCTACCTCCAATGCCTGATAAAAATAATCCTCAAGCTGCTCCCGGATGCCCCCGGAATAGATAGGGTCAGGATTGTTCCACTCTGTCTTATTCTTATCAGTCTTATTTGCTTGCGGTTTTGGCTGCACCAGAATTGCGCTTTCGGCAGCACCAGAATTGCTGTTTGGGCAATTCTGTACTTGTGCTTTTGGCAAGCCGGAGGAAAAGTCCTTGACGTAGATCAAGCTGGGCCTGCCCAGACCACGGCGTTTGCGCTCGATGAGGTCGATGTCCTCCAGTTCCCGGAACAGCTTGACCGCCTTGTGCTCGGCGCAGCAGAGGGATTCCTGTACTTCCCGGACTGTATAGATGATATACACCCGCCCTTGCTCGTCCAGCCAGCCGTTTTTCACCGACAGGCTCATGCGGTCCAGCAGAATGCCGTATAGCGTCCGGGCATCCGTGGAGAGCTGCCGGAAGCGGTGGTCTTGGAACAGTGCCTTGGGGATGCGGAAATAGGAGAACAATTCGCCCGACTGACCATAGAAGTAGTCCAGCGTCATTTGGTGTGACCTCGGATTTTCAACTGTATGGGTGTATTCATGTGGAAAACTATCACTCCTTTCCTGTCAGATGTAAAATACAACGTCCGTTGAAAAGGGTACTAAGCAAACAGGACTGCCTCACATACATTGCGCTGTGGAGCAGTCCTGTTCGTTTAATATGTAATTGTTATTGCACCTTCATGGCAGTCCTGTGCATAGGTGCGGAGCAGATCGAGGTGCTTTGAGGATTTTCGGACGATAGCCGTTGCACGGTCACCGGACATAAACTCAACGACCGCAAGCCGTGGAATCGTCAGCGTACCTCGAATTTTGAAACCTACAAGGATCTTCTGATTGCACCATCGCTGGATGCTTTGTGCAGAGTAGCCCGTCAGTTCCGAAACTACCGGGGTAGTCAGCAGATCATCATATCCAACCGTGAGTTTTTCCCATAGGGTGTATAGCCCTGTTTTTTCCGGTTCTGTAAAATTGAAGCGGATGATCTCCGCGCGAGGCTTGTCCGGGTGTCGCTTGGAGCAGCCGTTCTTTCCGATATAAAAGCCCGTTGGCACTTTATACTTTTCGGGGTTATCTTCACGGTCACACAAGTAGGTGATCACATCGTGGGTCGCAATATGGTATTTGCGTGTTTTCTTTCCTGTATTGATACACGGAACGAGGCCGGAATCCAGAAGGTACTTGGCGTGTTGCTTATTGATGCGGGCAACGCGATAGAACTGGTCTTTCGTCATTCCGTTGGGATATTCTTCGAGTGTTTTATAGCACTCTAACAGAGTCCTCATGTTCATCCATCCTTTGCTGCTTTGATTTTGTCAGCGTCAGAAGCAACATACTGTATGGATGGATTCTGGCTCCCGGAATCTCTCTCGCTCGTTCTCTCCAACGGGCGGGAAATCTCTCCTAATTCTCTCTTTTGGGCGGATTTTTCGCACTTTTTTCAAGTGGGTTCAAATCCGCATGAAGCCTAGGTTTTTCGGACTTTGATAAAATTTTGAGCGTAATTTCGATGGTTTGTATCTTCCGGTAAAGTCGGGCAACTTCCACTATGTTCCACTGAGTACTGCGAAGCGGGTAAAACTCGAAATCGTTTTGTCCTTAACCGGGCACGTGGGTTCGAATCCCACCATCTCCGCCAACAAAAAGCACCGGCTCAGGCTGGTGCTTTTTTGCATATCCAACCGGATTTTTCCAGCCTTCCAAAAGTATGTATCAATGGTTGTAGTTCAAGATTTTCTCAAGCGTATCCGCAAACCTGACATCCTGCTCCTTCGTCCGCTTTGGGCTCCCCTTGGGGTGCTTTCCGGCACGGAGGAGCTTTTTGTTTTCATAACGCCGCAGCATGAGGGCGTCCATATTGTCGGCGGTGTACTCCAGACCATTCTGGTTCAGCACTCGTGCGCACTTGGCAAGACACATACTCGCAAGGCCGTAGTCCTGTGTTACGACAATATCCCCCGGTTTTACCCGGTTGACGAGGGCAAAGTCCACGCTGTCAGAACCTTTATCGAACACCAGCGTCTGCGCACCTTCTCGCTCGATTTGGTGAGAGGTGTCGCACAGGATGATGACCGGAACACTGAATTGCTTTGCGATTTGCAATGTCAGGTCCACCACCGGGCAGCCGTCGGCATCGATCAAAATATTCATCGACTTTCCTCCATCACCCACCGAAAGGCTTTCGCCGTGCGCAGGTCAGCGTCTTTGAAATGCCCGCCGCTGTTCCATTCAAGGGTGCAGTCTGCGCCACACTCTGCAAGCCGGCTGTGCAGGGCACGGATGTTATCGCCCACCGCAGCCATGACGGTGTTTTTCGTGTGTTCCTCCTTGTCGCCAAGGCTTAGATAAACGCGCTGTGCCTGTATCGGGTGCTGCTGTTCAAACTCCATCCAGTCCAGAAACCACACAGAGGGCGAGGCGGCAGCGATACCGTAGAACAGATCAGTCTGGGTGGACGCCCACAAAGCAAACAGTCCGGCCAGTGAGTAGCCACCCAGAATGATTTTGACGTTTTCCGGGAGAGGAAACTGTTGCTTCAGTGTGGGAACGACCTGTTCTGTCAGAAAGCACAGGGTTTCCGCAGCCTTGCCGCCAAATCCTTGCTTTCCCCACACGGCAGGAGACTTCCACGGAGAAAGTGCATCGTTCCAGCTTTCCACCGGGATAGCCGCAAACAAAAAGTGGTGCGCACTCTGTGCAACAGCGGTAACCTCGCTTTCCATGCTTTGCAGCTCGTGTTCGCCGGTCATTTGGAGCAGCAGGTATTCTGCATGAGGCTCGCCGTAAATGCGGCAAGGTTTGTTCCCGATTTGCATTGTCTGTGCAGTCACTGCGGCATCCTCCCGAAAAAACTTTGATAAGCCCAGTATAGCAACTGAAAAAACATTTTGCAATTCAAAAGGCTTTCATAGCCGTGGCAAGCAGTATCTTCGTACTGTGGAATCCCCTCGTTGGCACAAAGATACTGCCCCTCTTCGCTCAAGTGGGCGATTCCTTTTTCAGGGAGCAGTTCGTTCACAGCTCACTTCAGCTTGCTCAGGTAGCGGTAGATGGTAGCCTCCGAGGAGCCCAGCTGGGCGGCGACCTCGCTGACGGCGCCCTTCATATAAAAGATGCCCGCGTGGTGCAAGGACTCCACGATGCGGATCTTTTCCTCCATGGTCAGCCGGTCGGGCGGCAGCCCGGCGCTGCCGGTCACCTCGGCAATGGCATTCTGTACGGCGTCCGGCAGGGAACTGACAAAGTTTTCCACCCCGATGCCGGTGGAGGAAGGCTCGGTGTGTGCCCCGCAAAGGGCAAGCAGCTCCTGCGCGATGCGGCTGTACTTGCCGGCATCAAAGTTGATGCAGAGCATGCCGATGAGCTGGCCGTTATCCTTGATGAACATGGTAGAGGAGCGCAGCCGCCCCTTGGCCTGCGAAGCGCCCTGATAGCCCGCCAGATAATCCTGCTTTTCATACATCCGCTCCTGAATGAAGCGCAGCGCCATGTTGGAAAGGGGCGCACCCTCGGTGCGTCCGCTGATGTGGTTGTTGACGATGGCAACAATGGTGCCGTCCTCACTGGTAAGGTCGTGCAGCACCACCTCGTAGTCCGGGCCCAGCGCCTCCCCCAGAAAAGATACCACTACGCGATAAGGCTCAAGTCTTGCATCCATCCCGTTCACCTCTTTTGTACTGCTGGAGCGTGTGAGAAAAAATTCTCATGCGTGTTCTATTGCTATCATAGCAGAAATGACAGTTTTTTACAATAAGAAGGTGCGTTGTATCCATTGTTTCGTCAAAGTGATGACATTTATCGGGACTTTTTGTCATGCGCGACAATTTATTCTCATGGTAAGAAAATATTATTGACAAAACATTCTCACTGCGTTAGGATAGTGTCAGCAAGGGGAGAACAGCCCTCCCCGATAAATGGAAAAGGAGAAAATCGGATGAAACAGGTGATCGTTACCCCCAATGCTCCCGCTGCCATCGGCCCCTATTCGCAGGGCATCGCTGCGGGGCAGACCGTCTATGTGTCCGGGCAGCTGCCCATCGATCCGGCCACCGGCCTGATCCCGGAAGGCATCGCCGCCCAGACTGCACAGTCCCTCAAGAACATCCAGGCCATTCTGGCACAGCAGGAGATGACGCTGGCCAATGTGGTCAAGACCACGGTGTTTCTGGCGGACATCAACGATTTTGCAGAGATGAACAAGGTGTACGGTGAGTACTTTGCGCAGCCCTACCCCGCGCGCAGCGCGGTGCAGGTGGGCAAGCTGCCCAAGGACGCTCCGCTGGAGATCGAGTGCATTGCTGTAAAGTAAGTTCCCCCGCACGGGAAGAAAAGAAACGGTGAACCAAATGGATAAACAGATGTTCGTTCGCATCCTGAACAGTGAGATGGAGCTGGCCACCGGCTGTACGGAGCCCGGCGCAGTCGCTCTCACCGCCGCAGAGGCGGGCGCAGCACTCCGCAAGGCGGGCGGCACACGGGTAGAGGCTGTGACCGTCCGCGCCAGCATCAACATTATCAAAAACGCCATGTCGGCAGGCATTCCGGGCACCTCGTATCAGGGCATGGATTACGCCGCCGCCATTGGTGCCGTAGGCGGCGACCCTGTCCACCTGCTGGAGGTCATGAACTATGTGCCCCGGGAGCAGATGGAAGAAGCCGCAGCCCTTGTCAAGGCAGGCAAGGTCAAGGTAGAGGTGGCACAGGTGCCGCAGAAGCTCTACGTTGAAGTGCTTGTAACTTCTGACGGCCACACCGGCCGCGCGGTGGTGCGGGACCTGCACACCAACGTGGTGCTGGTGGAGCAGGACGGCGTGGCGACGCTGGACAAGCAGCACGCCGACCCCGCCGCAGCAGGGGACAGCGATGTGGTGACCCCGGAGCAGATCGCAGAATTTCTGACCGTCCGCTCCATCTGGGATTACTGCACTGAAGAGCTGGACCCCCTGCACGACCCCATCGACATCATCCGCAGCGCCGTACAGGTGAACACGACCATCAGCAACGAGGGCCTTTCCAAGGAATACGGCCTTGCCATTGGCCGCAATTTGGAACTGAACTGCCGCAAGGGTCTGATGACCCGCGACCTGACCACCAACGCCATGGTCATCGCTTCTGCCGGTGCGGACGCCCGTATGGCAGGCGCGCCGGTCTCGGTGGTGGCAAACTCCGGCAGCGGCAATCAGGGCATCACGGCTACCATGCCTGTGGTGGCAACTGCCCGCTGGCTGGACATCGACGAGGAGAAGATGCTCCGCGCCGTGACCCTTTCCAACCTGATCGCGATCCGCATCAAGGCCAAGTTTGGCCGCCTAAGCAACCTTTGTGGTGCAACGGTTGCTGCCACCGGCGCAGCCTGCGGCATTGCCTATCTGCTGGGCGGCGGCTACCACGAGGTATGCTGCACCATCCAGAACATGGTAGGCAACGTCACCGGCATGGTATGCGACGGCGCAAAGGCCGACTGCGCACTGAAGATCTCCACCTGCGTCAACGCCGCCTGTCAGGCAGCTGCCATGGGCGTGCGCGGTGTGCGGGTGCAGAGCACCGACGGCATTGTGGAGCACAATGTGGAATATACGCTGGACAACTTTGCCACCCTGAGCACCCACGGCACCAGCGACAGCGTGATCCTTGATCTGATGCTGAACAAACACCTCCCGGAGACGGAATAAGTCTCCCCACCCAGCCCCTTTCCGGGGAAAAAGAAAGAGGTACTAAAGTTATGAAAAAGCTATTCAATAGTCTGCCCTTCCGGCTTCTGCTGGGTATTTTGGTTGGTATCATCCTTGGCCAGCTGTTCAACGAGAGCACCATGGGCGTTGTGGTGACCCTGCAGTACATCATGGGTCAGCTCATTACCTTCTGTGTGCCGCTGATCATTATCGGCTTCATTGCCCCGTCCATTACAAAGCTTGGCAAAAACGCCTCCCGTCTGCTGGCAGTGGCCATCGTCATCGCCTATGTGTCCTCTGTCTGCGCAGCCTTCATGAGCATGGGTGCCGGCTACGGCCTGATCCCTCACCTGTCCATCGACAACAACGTTGCCGGTCTGCGCGAGCTGCCGGGCGTCGTCTTTGAGCTGAACATTCCCCAGATCATGAGCGTCATGAGCGCTCTGGTGCTGAGCGTTCTGGTGGGTCTGGCTGCTACCTGGACCAACAGCAAGCTGACCTGCGACTTTTTGGCCGAGTTCCAGAACATCGTGCTGGACATCGTGAGCAAGGTCATCATCCCCGTTCTGCCCTTCTACATTGCCGCCACCTTCTGCGGCCTGAGCTACGAGGGCACCATCACCCATCAGCTGCCCGCCTTCCTGCAGATCATCGTCATCGTTATGGCCGGTCACTACATCTGGCTGGCTGTGCTGTACCTGCTGGCCGGTGCTTACTCCGGCAAGAATCCCTGGGAGGTGCTGCGTCACTACGGCCCCGCTTACCTGACCGCTGTCGGTACCATGTCCAGTGCCGCTACGCTGGGTGTGGCGCTGGAGTGCGCCCGCAAGAGCAAGGTCCTGCGTAAGGACATGGTCAGCTTCGGCATCCCCCTGTTTGCAAACATCCACCTGTGCGGCTCTGTGCTGACTGAGGTGTTCTTCTGCATGACCGTTTCCAAGATCCTGTACGGCAAGCTGCCCAGCGTTGGCACCATGATCCTGTTCTGCCTGCTGCTCGGCATCTTCGCTATCGGCGCACCCGGCGTGCCCGGCGGCACTGTCATGGCTTCTCTGGGTCTGATCACCGGTGTCCTGATGTTCGACAACGCCGGTACCGCTCTGATGCTGGCCATCTTCGCTCTGCAGGACAGCTTCGGCACCGCCTGCAACGTGACCGGTGACGGCGCGCTGACCCTGATGCTGACCGGCTACGCCGAGAAGCACGGCATTGCCGATACCGGCGACCTTGAAAGCCCGATTCTGTGATAAAAACCTGAGCGCTCCTCCTTAATTACAAGAGACTGTGAACAGACAGTCCCAAAATCTCCGAAAAGCCCCGGCGACCGCATGGCCGCCGGGGCTTTTTGTGCGGCAACCCGGTTTGATATCCGGCGTAATGGGATGAAATTTCTGAAACGCCTTTAAAACCATAAAGTAAAATGCTATACTAGAAGGACATTGGGTGCGCTGAAAATGCGCAGCCTGAAAGGAGCTTTTATGACGCAGCTTTTGATTCGTCTGTTTATACGCCGTCCCAATTCTCCGCAGGATCCCCGTGTCCGTGCCGCCTACGGCAACCTGGCCAGTGTGGTGGGCATGGTGTGCAATATCCTACTCTGTCTGGGCAAGTTTGTGGTGGGTACCCTGTTCGGCTCTATCGCCATCACCGCCGATGCACTGAACAACCTTTCGGATGCCTCCTCCAATATCGTCAGTCTGGTGGGCTTCAAGCTGGCCGCCAAGGCACCGGATGCCGAGCATCCCTACGGTCATGCCCGCTTTGAGTATCTGGCGGGGCTGGTGGTCAGCGTGACCATTCTGGGCATCGGCTTCTCCCTGCTGAAGGAATCGGTCACCAAGGTGCTGCACCCCACCCCGGTGCAGTTCGGCTGGCTGACCGTGGCGGTGCTGGTGGTGTCCATTCTGGTCAAGCTGTGGATGAGCGGCTTCAACCGTGCCATTGGCCGTATCATTTCCTCCGAGACCCTCATCGCCACCGCCGCCGACAGCCGCAACGACGTGCTGAGCACCACTGCCGTGCTGGTGGCTGCCATCCTCTGTCGGGTGACCGGCTGGGACGTGCTGGACGGCCTGATGGGCGTGGGCGTGGCGGTGTTCATCCTGATCTCCGGCTGGGGGCTGGTGATGGATACCCTGAGCCCGCTGCTGGGCGAAAGCCCCAGCGAGGATCTGGTGGAGCATATCGAACAGACCGTGATGGGTTATCCCGGCGTGCTGGGCGTACATGACCTGATGGTGCACGACTACGGCCCCGGCCACCAGTTTGCCTCCATCCATGTGGAGCTGCCCGCCGAGCAGGATCCGCTGGAAGCGCACGACCTGATCGACAACATCGAGCGGGACTTTATGAAAAACGACCATCTGATGGTGACCATCCACTATGACCCCATCGTCACCTCGGACGCCGCTGTGGGGGTGCTGCGCAGCCGTCTGACCGAAAAGCTGCGCCAGCTGGACCCGGCGCTCTCACTGCACGACCTGCGCATCGTGCCGGGCAAGACCCACACCAATGTGCTTTTCGATCTGGTGCTCCCCGCGGGTTATGCCGGGGACAAGGTGGAACTGCTGACCCAGATGGAGCAGTTCATCAAAGAGCAGGATCCCACCTATAACTGCATCATCAAGCTGGAACAAAGCTATACGGCTGCAGCTCATAAATGAGGGGGAGCCGCCCCGCACAGGCTCTGTGCAGATATAAGGAAAGCAGAGGGAAAGTAGTATGCTGAACGAGACCTACCGCGCCATGCTGAACAACAAAAGCGTCATCCGCGAGACCTTCATGTATGGCAGACAGCGCGCTGCCCAGATCGGCAGCGAGAACGTGTTCGATTATTCACTGGGCAACCCCAGCGTGCCCTGCCCGCCGGAGTTCACCGAGGCCATGCAGACCCTGCTGGCACAGGAAGAGCCGGTAAGCCTGCACGGCTATTGCCCCAGTCAGGGCGACCCGGGCTTCCGCACCGCTGTGGCGGCGCATCTGACCGAGACTTTCGGTCTGCCCTACGCGCAAAAACACATCTTCCCCACCACCGGCGCGGCGGGTGCTATCGCCCACGCCATCCGGGCGGTGACCCAGCCCGGGGACGAGGTGCTGACCTTTGCGCCTTACTTCCCGGAGTACGGCCCCTATGTGGCGGGCACCGGCGCAGTGCTGCGGGTGGTGCCGCCGCAGGCGCCCACCTTCCAGCCCAATCTGGATGCCTTTGCACAGATGTTGACCGAAAAGGTCACCTGCGTGCTCATCAACACCCCCAACAACCCCACCGGCGTGGTCTACTCTGCCGATACCCTGACCCGCATGGCGGCGATTTTGACCGAAAAAAGCGCCCAGTACGGCCACAATATCTTCTTGGTCAGTGACGAACCCTACCGGGATATCGTGTTTGACGGCAAGACCGTGCCTTACCCGGCGGCGTTCTACCCCCACACCCTGACCTGCTTCTCCTACTCCAAGAGCCTGAGCCTGCCCGGCGAGCGTCTGGGTTATGTGGCAGTGCGCCCGGGGTGCGAGGGCGAGGACATCCTTGTGGACATGATGAGCCAGATTTCCCGCTTTACCGGCCACAACTGCCCGCCCAGCATCATCCAGCGGGCGGTCAGCTGCTGCCAGAAGGTGACCAGCGACCTTTCGGTCTACCAGACCAACATGGAACTGTTGTACGAAAAACTCACCGCGCTGGGCTTTGAAGTGGAGCGCCCGGGCGGCACCTTTTATATCTTCCCCAAGGCACTGGAAGAAGACGCCAACGCCTTCTGCCAGAAAGCCCGGGAATTTGATCTGCTGCTGGTGCCCAGCGACAGCTTTGGGGTAAAGGGCTATGTGCGCCTTGCCTACTGCATCGACACCGAAAAGGTAAAGCGCAGCCTGCCCGCCTTTGAAAAGCTGGCAGCCGCCTACCGCAAGTAACCGGAACGCCCCTGCATGGGGCATAAAATACAAAACCGATAGAGGAAAGGGAAACCTGCTATGGAAAAGATCAAGATGACGACCCCGCTGGTAGAGATGGACGGCGACGAGATGACCCGCATTTTGTGGAAGATGATCAAGGACGAGCTGATCCTCCCCTTTGTGGATCTTAAGACCGAGTACTACGATCTGGGCTTGCCCAACCGCGATGCCACCGCAGATCAGGTGACCATGGATGCCGCCCTCGCCAACAAGAAGTACGGCGTGTCGGTCAAGTGTGCCACCATCACCCCCAACGCTCAGCGCGTGGAGGAGTACAAGCTGCATGAGATGTGGAAGAGCCCCAACGGCACCATCCGCGCTGTGCTGGACGGCACCGTGTTCCGCGCACCCATTATGATCGACAGCATCCAGCCGGTGGTCAAGAACTGGAAAAAGCCCATCACCATCGCCCGCCACGCCTACGGCGATGTGTATAAGTGCACCGAGTTCCGCATTCCCGGTGCGGGCAAGGCCGAGCTGGTGTTCACCGGCGCAGACGGCAGCCAGCAGCGCGCCACCGTCTTTGACTTTGAGGGTGCCGGTGTGCTGCAGGGTCAGTACAATAAGGACGATTCCATTCGCAGCTTTGCCCGCAGCTGCTTCAACTACGCACTGGACGTGAAGCAGGATCTGTGGTTCGGCGCAAAGGACACCATCTCCAAGAAGTACGACCACACCTTCAAGGACATCTTCCAGGAAACCTACGACGCTGAGTACAAGGAAAAGTTTGAAGCTGCCGGCATCACCTATTTCTACAGCCTGATTGACGATATCGTGGCGCGCGTCATCCGCAGCGAGGGCGGCTTTGTCTGGGCCTGCAAGAACTACGACGGCGATGTGATGAGTGATATGGTCTCCACCGCCTTTGGTTCGCTGGCCATGATGACCAGTGTGCTGGTCAGCCCGGACGGTAAGTACGAGTACGAGGCCGCACACGGCACCGTTACCCGTCATTACTATAAGTACCTGAAGGGCGAAAAGACCTCCACCAACCCCATGGCCACCATCTTTGCGTGGTCCGGCGCCTTCAAGAAGCGCGGCGAGCTGGATAACCTGCCGGAGCTGGTGCACTTTGGTGAAGCACTGGAAGCCGCAAGCCTGCAGACCCTGAACGAGGGCATCATGACCAAGGACCTGTGCGGTCTGGCAGAGGGCATCACCCCCACCGCCGTGGACAGCGAGGGCTTTATCAAGGCCATCCGTGAGCGTCTGGAAGCCAAGCTGGCATAAAACGATTTTCAATATAACATAAAAACCGGAACGATCCACCCGAAAAAGGGAAGATCGTTCCGGTTTGTGTTTTAGGCAGGATGTGCGACAAACTGGAATTGTTAATTTGGAACTGGTCCTATAATGCCAAATGCTATTGCATCAATAAAAAGCACGAACGCTATCACACAAACAATTAAAATAATTGCAATGACTTTAATAACAAGTTGTTGATTTTGTCTTAAATTACTCTTACTAACAATCCTTAAGACAAAAATCAAAGCAACGATGATGATAAAAGAAATAATATTATAAAGAACTACTGTTTTCATCTATGTGTCCTCCTTTTTTATATCAATTCCGATTTGTTGGTTACAAATGCAGTGCATTCAGCACTTCATTTACGATGTCCAGCGAGACCTGCCCCGGTGCACTTGCCTGTCCGGGGTTTGCAAAGGTCATGGCAGAGCCGAAAGTCTCCCCAGCCAGACGGCTCACCGCGCCCAGCGCCCCCATGCTCATGGTAATGACCGGTGTTTCCGGGTGATGGTCTGCCATCTCAGCGGTGGCGGCCAGCAGCTCCAGCACATCGCTGCGGCACCGGGGCATTACGGCCAGCTTGGGCAGGTCGGCTCCGGCCTGCTGCATCTGCACCATGCGGGAAACAAGCTCTGCCCGGGGCGGAGTCTTGGCAAAATCGTGGCTGGAACACACCACTGTGACTCCGGCGGAATGTGCCTGCTCCACCAGCTTAGGCAGGTCTGCCCCGGCGGTGAAGAACTCGATGTCCAGCAGGTCGGCGCAGTCGGTGTCGAGGATCAGGCGCAGAAAGGCAAGATATTCGGGATGGGAGAGCGCCTGCTCGCCGCCCTCTGCCTTGGTACGGAAGGTCACCAGCAGAAGCTTGTCCCGCAGGGCGACCCGCAGTTTCTGTACGCAGCGGGCAATGGCAGCGGGGGACTGAAAGTCCTCGAACCAGTCTGCCCGCCATTCCACACAATCGGCCGACAACGTTGAAAACTGCACGGCCTTTTCCAAAATAGCGGCTTCGGTGTACTCCACAATGGGCAGAATGACCTTGGGACGGCCTTCCCCGATACGGCAACCGCGGATATTGACACAGGACATGGTACTTCTCCTTTATATAATAGGTATAGCTATATCATACAGGATGCTGGGATGACTTCATAATACGTTCTGCTCGCCGCCTTGTCAAGAAAAGACGGTTATTATAATAGGAGAAAAACAGGAGCATTTACCCCCACCACAAAGAAATTGGAAAAAAGATGTCAAAAAGTGTTGACAACTGTCCCGGGGTGTGGTATTATACTTGAGCGCCAAGCGCTGAGACAAAAGAATGACTTCT
>ENA-ORSS01002173-ORSS01002173.1-human-gut-metagenome-genome-assembly--contig:-NODE-2173-length-18255-cov-3.226264_pt1 | contig 18255 bp, 15 predicted proteins | sample MGYA00241899_ERZ509162 | MGnify/ENA primary metagenome ERZ509162 (study PRJEB26280, sample SAMEA2338641) | human gut metagenome | biome: human gut; feature: human-associated habitat; material: faeces... | reverse complement strand
CTTTATGCCGCCGGCGGGCGGACAGACCGCAGCCAGTCGGCTGCCATCGGAATGGTCGGCTGGGGGGCGTATGCCTCCGCCCGCTACAAGAGCAGCGACGAACGGCTGACGGCTTCGGCCGGTTTGCGTTTCGACGGGTGCGGCTATTCGTCGCCAATGGCCCGCGTTTGGGACAATGTGTCGCCCACGCTGTCGGTGTCGTGGCGTTTCGTTCCGTCGGTGGCGCTCAACGCGGCAGTGGGCCTATACCACCAATTGCCGCCTTACACTGCGCTCGGCTACAAAGCCTCCGACGGCAGCTATGCCAACAAGGGGTTGCGGTATATGCGCGTGGCCAATGCCAACGTCGGGGCAGAGTGGAATGTTTCACAAGCCATGGTGGTTTCGCTTGAGGGGTTTTACAAGCAGTATTCGCGCTTGCCGCTGTCGGTTGCCGACGGTATTCCGTTGTCGTGCAAAGGCAACGATTACGGCATTGTTGGCAACGAACTGCTCACGTCTACGGCCGAAGGCAGGGCTTTCGGGCTTGAGGCGTCGTTGCTCTGGCAGAAGCCGGGCCGATTTGTGTCGGTGGCTTCTGTCACGCTGTATCGAAGCGAGTTTCGTGATGGAAGCAAGGGTGGGGCGTATGTGGCGTCGGCATGGGACAACCGTTTCATCGCCAACGTTAGCGGTACCTACGAGTTGCCGCGCAACTGGAGCGTTGGTGCCAAGCTGAGTGCCATTGGCGGTGGCCCGTTCACGCCGTATGATGTCGATAAGTCTTCGCTTGTTGAGGCTTGGGATGCGCAAGGCAGGCCCTATCTTGACTATTCGCGCTACAACACCGGGCGCCTCGATGCGTTCTGCCAGCTGGACGTCAGGGTCGACAAGAACTACTACTTCCGCAGTTGGCGGCTCGGCATATATGTCGATTTGCAGAATGTTACCAAGAGTGTGTTGCGCCAGCCCGACGTGCTTATGAGCACGGGGATTGTTGAAAACCCAGGTGCACCGGTAGCTGAGCAACGCTACCGCATGAAGTATCTGCCGCAGGAGAGCGGCACACTGCTGCCTACCATCGGCCTCACAGTTGAGTTCTGACTGGCGCCCGACTCTGTCCGCCGGTGTTTGTGTCTCTGTGTCATTACCTGTCCGGGGGTTCCCATTGCCCACAGCCTTTGGGCTGTGTTGCCTTTGTGTGTGGCGTCTTTTTGCTTTCTGCCGTTTATGTCTCGATGATTTGTAGGGGTGGCGGGCTGCGTCCGCCATGGTGTTACGCGCTAATTTGCCATTGGCGCGGCCACAGTCGCTTCACCCATCAGCTACGATAACGCGCTGATTGCGGCGGGGGGTAATTCTATTGGTGCTGTTTGTGTGCTGCTCAATGGCATCTATGAAAAAATAAAACCCTGCCGCTTGCGCGAACAGGGCTAATGAAAGGAGGAGTGGTACCACCAGGAATCGAACCGGGGACACAAGGATTTTCAGTCCTTTGCTCTACCAACTGAGCTATGGCACCATTGTTTTTCGTTTGCGGATGCAAAGGTAGTCATAATTTCCGAGACCCGCAAGAATTGCTAAAAGAATTTCATTCGGTTAACTTCTTTTAAATGTTTGCCGCCCGTTTTGCCTCTGTCGGTCGTTTAATTCCAAAACTGTTCCACACTCTCTATGGGCTGATTGTACAGCGGCATTGCCTGATTGGTGTCGGCCTTAGCTTGAGGCTATGTTGCAGAACGGATGCCTGCGGGCGGCTTTTAGGCTCAGTGAAGGCTATATGAATGTAGAAACAGGCATCTTGCAGCATTATTGCTGATTGGGCAAAATTGTACCTGCAATGGTTGGTATGGGGGTAATTGCAATAGTGTGCGGATGTTTCTTGCCATCTTTTTTGGTGGATCGTTTGTTTTGTGTTACTTTTACAAATGAGTTATGTTAGATGTCCGAAGCAATCTTTTGCATTATATTTATATGGTTTGTTTGGCTTTTTCGGCACTATCGTGTGTCTCGGGAAAGTCTCCCCGTGGGCCTGTTACGAGCTACGTTCTTGCCGTAGGCTATCCCGGGGATGGGGCGTCTGATGTTAGTCCTGTTCATGCCATGCTACATGTATCTTCAGTTCCCGAGTTCATTTTACAAGGATTGTCGGTTGGCAAGAATGCCGGCGTGTCTGAACTTGGCCATGGGGTGGCGGCTGGAGTATGTGGGTTTATTTGCAACATGGCCGGAAAGGGTGTTTACAGTCTGCTTTCCAGGGCGTATTACTATGTCGGGAGCATTTGCCGGGACATGGATGATATAAAGCGTGCAGTTGCATTTTATCGCAAGGCAGCCGAAGAGATAGTCGATGACAGAGACTTTGGGCTGAAGAGCAACGCGTATTCTCAGATTGGAAGGTTGATGATGCTTCAGTCTGATTGCAATATGGCAGCCCGGTATTATTGTTTGTCTTACCAAACCGATTCGGCCCGGAGAGACACCACGGCCATGGTGCATTCTTTGCTGTATATGTCTATGGCTTACCAGAGGGAAGGCAGGTTTGATGATGGCGTAAGTTGTCTTTATCGGGCTGTGGCTTTGGGTGAGAAAGCAAAATTGGGCTTGCGGTATGATGCTTACCATCGGCTGAGCCTGTTGCTGTGTGATAGTGGTGATTACAATCAGGCTTGGCGCTATGTTCAATACCCCTTGCGTTTGGCTGATTACGGCGACCGTGATGCAGTATGCGCAACGGCCATGGACATCTGTGTGCATACCGGCAGGATTGACTCTGCCCGCGTTTTATGCAAGCAGTTGATGCAGAGCAACTCTGCCTACGCACGCCGGTATGCTGCAAATGCCTTGGTCAAGATTTCAGGCATGAGCGACCAACATGGCAGTGCCGCCAAATATATTGATTCTTATGTCTTGTCTTCCGATTCTGTAGATATGCTTGAAAGCTGTCTTGATATGTCCGATGCATTGCCAACAACTGAGCGTTGGGTGGTGGATGATGAGATTTCATTGCTGAAAGCCGACCTTCACGACAGTCGTGTGGTTTTGCTTGGCGTTTCTTCGTTGCTGGGTGTTGTGACGTTGTTTCTTTTTTTTGCCAATGCCAGATACGGGGCCATGCGGCAAAAGCATAGCTTAGGAATTGCCAAATTGCAAAATAAAGAAACAGATTTCATTGTTCAAAGCGGTGATAAGATGATTGAAGCCTCAGATGAAATTAGGCATTTGATGCAAAAATTGCACGAGTCCGCTTGCATACGTGAAGAGCTTGAGGCAGAGGTGGCCCAACATAAAAGCAGATTGCAGGCGTCAATGGAGGCAAGTAGCAGTGAGGCAGTAATGAGAAACGTACGCGACTCCCGGCTTGTCGGCTCCGAAGCGTTTGCCTTGGCCAAGAGCCGTGTGGCAGTGTCAAAGCCTTTGTCACAAGCCGAATGGTTGCAGGCAGAAGAAGAACTCGGGTGTATACTGGTTGGGTTTAAGGAGGCTTTATACAGTGCCCATAACATCAGTGAGCATGAATACCGCATTTGCCTGCTGGTAAAAATGGGGTTTTCAAACAAGGAAATAGGTATACTTATTTGTCGTGCGGCAAATGCTGTTTCGCTGGCGCGCAAGCGCTTGTATAAGAAACTTACCGGACGTGACGGCACCGCTTCTGATTTTGATGATTTGATTAAGTCGTTGTAAATGAGGTTACTATACAGATTGCTGAACCGCATGTGAACGTTTGAAGGCAAAAGTGAACTTTTTGTGAACAAGATTTTTCGCCAGTGTAGCGGCAATAATATATTTTTGCATCGACGCCATCAACTATGTTTAACAAAAGGTTTAGTTTATGAGCAACCGCTTAATGTATATTTCCCATCGCTTCATTGGCTTTACGCCTACGTGCAACCAAGCCACGGATGTGTTGACGTATGCCGATTCTGTCAGGCAAACATGCAGTTTGGGTGGCAAGTTGCCATTGGTTGAACGTTCCTGTCACCGTGGTTCCACTTTGTTCACCGCCGAATTGCCCATGGTTGAAAAGGTGGCATGGCATAAGGCCGGCCGTACTGTAAAGCTGCTTGCGGCATCTATATCATCCAAAGCAGTGGTCTTGAGCAAGGGCAAAGTGAATATCCGCTGTCCATGTTTGTGAAACAGCCTATTTGTTTACTTTATTATTAAGAGGTATATTTATAGAAATATAACGATATAAGTATGTAGTCATGAAACAGATATTTTTATTTTTGATGCTATGTATGCCTGTCTTTGTCTTTGGCGAAGGGTTGGCACCAGATTCATCGATGGTTGATTCGACCGGAACCGTGCATTATGACAAGTTGACTAAATGGTATTATTGAGTGTATGACAGGTGGGAAAGTGAGGCAGAGGCATCGTTCACTTATCCCCAACACAACCTTACACCGTGGTTTTTCTTTTCAGGTATCACTGTAAACCCCGTAGGGCGGCTTACTGTTGGGGCGTCTTACGTGTTTTTCCTCGGATTGTACCATCCTGAAGGCGAGAAGCGCTACCTTACTTCCCACGGCATTGGCGGCAGCTTGGGTTACCGTCTGTTCCAGGCCAACCACGACAGGTATTTATTCAAAAAAGACTTTGTCGTTGAGTTGCGTGTGCGCTATGCCCACAGCTTGGGTGGGCGATGCGACCTTGAATACAACCTATACGACGCTGGTCTCCTTTTTATAATAAACGCCATAAGCGCATTCCGTACTTCACAATAGGTTATCGCAATGTAGACTCCCTTACGGATGGCATACGAAACATGAATGCCCTCTATCTCTCGATTACGTTGAGATAAGTTGGCATAGGGCGTTGTTTGCTCTGAGTCTACCCGGCCTGTAAGGCAATTGCCTTGTTGCAGGTTCAGCCTCTGCTGCCATCGGTGACACCGTGTCGCCGATGGCGCATTGCTTTTATTGGCTTCTTGGTCATCGCAGCCCTGGCTTTTCCATCGCATTGACGTGCGTATGCGTGCTGCACACATGCTTGTATGCGTAAGCCCTGGCTTAAATTTGGGTTGGCTCTTTTTGCTTACGGGCCTACGCTTGCGGTAAGGGGGCGTGGTGACGGTGCAGCCGCTTCATTTCAGAGTCGCCCTGATGCGGCTCAGGCTCACCGGCGTTACGCCGAGGTAAGAAGCCAGGTGCTCCAGCGGAACGCGGCGCAGCAGTTCCGGGTGGTTGGCCATAAGTGAGCGGTAGCGCTCGGCCGCAGTGGTAAACAGTTGCGGAATGAGCCTTTCTTCGGTGCGCAGCATCTCCTTTTCGGCAAACCGCCGTCCCCAGTTGGCAATGTTGACGTCGTCGGCAAACAGGGATGTCAGCGTGGCATGGCGCAGCACGTAGAGCACCGTGTCTTCGATGCACTCAACGCTCTCGTAGCCCGGCAGCCCGCTGACGTAGCTTTTCATCGACACCATAGGTGTGCCCTCGGCGCCGAGCCAGAAAGTTATCTCGCGGCCATGTGTGCTCACAAAGGCCCTCACTATGCCCTTCTTGATGAAAAACATATTGCGCTCGGTCTTGCCCGCGCGCAGTATTCGCGTGCCTTTGGCGTATGCCACTTCTTCCATGCAGGCCGCCATGCGCTCCATCGAGCCGGCTGGCAGCGGGTGGATGGCGTTTATTATGTCGCTCTTGTCCATTGTCGCAGTTTGTCGTTTGTCGTTTCCTTTGGTTGCGGTGTTGTCTGGTTGCGGCGTGTTGCGGCCGCCCTTGCTGCCCGCTGTTGGTGAGGTATAAGCTGTGGTGTGTGCCGGGCAGGCGTGGTCGGCTCTGTTTTTCGTTTGTCTGAGTCTCGTTTCCCTGAAGCATGGTCTTGTTATATGAGCATCCGGCTTTTGTCTTTTTCCAATGCCTGCCTGACCGTTTTTTGCGTGGCATGGCGCGCGGTGTAGCAAAGCAAGATGGCATAGTGGCAGGCAGGGTAGGTAGCCCGGATGCCCCGCAGGCAGCTTCTTATCAAATGTAAAGTGTCGCGACGGCATTTTTCATTACCTTTGCAGCCGAAAACAAGCATTGGTAAAAAATAGCAAGACAAATGAGTTGGATTATTCTTATCGTGGCCGGTCTTTTTGAGTCGGCCTTTGCCTTCTGTCTCGGCAAGATGAAGGGGCAGGCGGGCATTGAGTATTATATGTGGGGAGCCGGCTTCATCGTAAGCCTTGTCATGAGCATGCTGCTTCTGGCCAAGGCTGTCCACACGCTGCCCATTGGCACGGCCTATCCCGTGTGGACAGGCATTGGTGCGGTCGGTACGGTAGTTCTCGGCATAGCCTTCCTTCACGAGCCCGTTTCGGCGGCGCGCATTTTCTTCATCGTCACCCTCATTGGGTCGGTTGTCGGGTTGAAGATGAGCTGACGTCACGGCAGGTAACATTTTCTTACAATGCCCGGGCAACCGGCCGTGTGCCCTTGTCCGGCATTGCCATATGGCCCGTTTGGCAGTATGGCATGGCCCGTTTTGACTGCTGATACGGGCTGTTTTGCCATGCCAAACGGCCCATGTTGCAACATGTTGCCAGTCAGGCGGTTGAGTGGAAAGCTCCTGACGGTGAAAAAACATTGCAAATATGGCAGCCGTGTGCGAGGCTGTGGCGGCTTGAAAACGAAAGGGCCGGGCGGCCTGCCTTTATGGCACTGCCGTCCGGCCGGTGTTCATTTGAGTGGGTTCCAGCCCTGCGCTTTCAGGTCAAACTCGTTGCCGTCGCGTGAGACGAGCACCCGGCCGAGACTCTCTTTCGTGATGTGGCCGATGAGCTTCACGTCGTCCATGGCCTCAATCTTCTCGTGGTCGCCTATTGGTACGGTGAACAGCAGTTCGTAGTCTTCGCCCCCGTTCAGGGCGCATGTGGTCACATTCATGTTCAGTTCCTCGGCCATCACAGCCGTCTGGTAGTCTATCGGCAGGTTCTTCTCGTAAATCCGGCACCCCACATGGCTCTGTGTGCAGATGTGGGTGAGCTCGCTCGACAGCCCGTCGCTTATGTCCATCATGGCCGTGGGACGCACCCCCGCCTCGCGCAGGCGGGCAATGATGTCGCCTCGGGCCATGCCTTCGAGCTGCCGCTGCAGCAGGTATTCGCGGCCGGCAAAGTCGGGCTGGAAGTGTGCCAGCTGCTCCAGGGCCCGCTTGTCGCCTCGCTTCTTGGCCTCGTCCACCTGCTGGTAGTACACCGATTTCTCGCGTTCGAGCAGTTGCAGTCCCATGTACGCGGCCCCGAGGTCGCCCGATACGCACACCAGGTCGGTGTCTCTTGCCCCGTCGCGGTAGACGATGTCGGCCGCGTCGGCCTCGCCGATGCACGTTATGCTTATGGCCAGCCCGGTGAACGACGACGTGGTGTCGCCACCCACGATGTCCACTCCCCAGCGGTCGCAGGCTGCTCTCAGTCCGGCATACAGCTCGTCCATGTCTTCCACGGTAAACCTCTTGCTTAGCGCCAGGCTCACCGTGAGTTGCCTCGGTGTGCCGTTCATGGCAAACACGTCACTGATGTTCACCTGCGCGGCCTTGTATCCCAGGTGGCGCAGGTCGGTGTATGTGAGGTCAAAATGCACCCCCTCCATCAGCAGGTCGGTCGTTACGAGCAACTCCTTGTCGGGGTAGTGCATCACCGCGCAGTCGTCGCCGACGCCGCGCAGTGTCGATGCGTTCTTCGGCTTGATGCCTTCGGTGAGGTGGCGGATAAGCCCAAACTCACCAAGCTTGGCAATTTCGGTCATCCTATGTGCCTCCCCTCAAGCCCTGTTTATCATCTCGCGCATAATCTCGGTCATGAGCGGCTGAGCCTTGTTGGCCGCTTCCTGCACCTCTTCGTGGCTTACCTCTACCGGCGTGTCTTCGAGTCCGAGGTCGGTGATGATGCTTATGCCAAAGGTGCGGATGCCGCAGTGGTGGGCAACAATGACCTCGGGCACGGTGCTCATGCCCACGGCGTCGCCGCCGAGCCGGTGGTACATCTTATACTCCGCGGGCGTCTCGAACGTCGGGCCCTGCACTCCAACATACACTCCGTGAACCACCCGTATGCCCTTTTCGGCCGCAATGGCGTCGGCTTCGGCTATGAGAGCCTTGTCGTATGTCTCGTGCATGTCGGGGAATCGGGGCCCGGTGGGGAAGTTCTTGCCCCTGAGCGGGTGCTCGGGGAAGAAGTTTATGTGGTCGGTGATTATCATCAGGTCGCCTATCTTGAACTCCGGGTTCATGCCGCCCGAGGCGTTGCTCACGAACAGCGTGCTGATGCCGAGCTCATACATCACCCTGATGGGGAACGTAACCTCCTTCATCGAGTAGCCTTCGTAGTAATGGAAGCGCCCCTCCATGGCCATGATGTCTTTCCCTCCGAGCTTTCCGAAGATGAGTTTCCCGGCATGTCCCTCTACTGTAGATACGGGGAAGTTGGGTATGTCCTTGTAGTTGAACTCGTAAGAGTCAGTTATTTCTGAAGCTAATTGTCCCAGTCCGGTGCCCAGTATTATCGCTGTCTTTGGGCTTGTTGTCATCCTTTGCTTTAGCCAGGATGCTGTTTCTTGAATTTTTGCGTACATATCCTATTATGTTTTCGTTGAAATTGTCTTCTTGTTCGAGCATGAACCTGATGTGAACCGGCAGCACATATATGGCCTTTCTCACCTCGTCGGTCAGCTCTTTCAGCCCGGCCAGCCTTGCCGCGTCCTTTTCCGTCGTTACGATGAGCCTCGGTGCGGGTGTGGCCTCGAAGGTGCGGTTTATCCGGTTGGCGTCTTCGGCGGTGAAGTTGTGGTGGTCGGCAAATGTCAGGGGGCGTATGTCGGGGCACAGCGGCGCCAGGTCGAGCATCATTTGCTTGGGCGATGCGATGCCCGTCAGCAGCACTATGTGCTTCTGTTTCCTCAATGTCTCTATGCCCAAGGGGCGCCCTCCGGCCAGCGGGTGCAGGTCGCCGTAGTCGAGCCTGGTGAAGTACAGGTGCTGGTATGGGTACAGGTCCATTGCCTTTGTTATCACCCTGAACTCCATCGGCTTCAGGTCGGCCGGGCATTTCGTGATGATCACGATGTCGGCCCTGTTCTTGCCAGACAGCTGTTCGCGCAACCTGCCGGCCGGCAACAGCTTGTCGTAGATGATCAGGCGGTGGTAGTCGACGAGCAGGATGTTGATGCCCGGCTTGACATACCGGTGCTGGAAGGCGTCGTCGAGCAGCACCACGTCGATGCCGTCGGCCGACTTGTCTTCTGTCAGGCGGCGTATGCCGTGGCGCCGGTCGCGGTCTACGGCCACGGTGACGTCGGGAAACTTGTGTTTCATCTGGTAAGGCTCGTCGCCGATGGTGCGTGCTGTCGCCGTGCTGTCGGCCACCACATAGCCCCTTGTTTTCCGTTTGTAGCCCCTGCTGAGCACTGCCACGCGGCACTTATGGCGCAGCAGGTCTATCAGGTATTCCACGTGTGGCGTCTTGCCGGTGCCTCCCACGGTTATGTTGCCTACCGAGATGACTGGCACGTCGAAGCTTTCCGACTTGAGCACACCCAGGTCGAAGAGCGCGTTGCGCACCCTTACGGCCAGTCCGTAGAGCCAGCTCAGCGGCAGCAGCCATTTGTTTATCCTGATGAAGTCGCCTTCCATTTACTTTATTGTTATCATGTATGGCATCCGGGCCTGTATCGCGTTGTGCCTGTTGATGTCTTTTATCAGTTTGAACGGGGCGTAGTATTCGCCCAGGGTCTGGCGCAGTTGCTCGTCGAGATAGTTGCCGTTGGCCGACGAAACGGCCATTATCTGCTCCATCCATGTGGGTTGTGCAGGGTAGGCGGCAGTGTTGTAGTCGGTCAGCTTGGCCAGTTCGGCAGCTTTGGCCACGGCGTCGTCAATCCCTCCGAGCCCGTCGACGAGCTTTACCTTCAGGGCGTCTGAACCGAGCCACACCCTTCCCTGCGCTATGCTGTCAACGTTGGCGGTGCTCATCTTGCGGCCTTCGGCCACTCGTTTGATGAAGAGCCGGTAGCCGCGGTCTATGTATGCGTTGAGGTAAGCCATCTCCTCGGCATTGAACGGGCGCGCCATGGTGCCGAATGCACTGTGCTTGTTGGTCGTTACCTCGTCGAACTTGATGCCCAGCTTGTCGGTGAGCAGCCCGCTGAAGTCGGGGAACATGCCGAAGATGCCTATCGAGCCGGTCAGCGTGGTGGGCTCGGCGTATATGTAGTTGGCGGCGCAGCTGAGGTAGTAGCCACCCGAAGCGGCCATGCCGCCCATCGACACCACCACGGGCTTGCGCTCCCTTAGCTTCGTCACGGCGTGCCATATCTGCTCCGAGGCGTACGCGCTGCCGCCCCCCGAGTTTACTCTCAGCACCACGGCCTTTACGTCATCGTCGTCGGCCAGCTTCTCGAGGTCGCTGCAAACCTTGTCGCCTGCTATGCATGCCTCGGTGTTGATGCCCCCGGGGTTGGTGTCCACCACATCGCCGTAGGCATAGTATACGGCCACTTCGCCGCCCTTGCCATTGTCGGCTCCGGGCAGGTTTTTCATGTCGGCCAGCGTCAGCTGGTTTATCTTCCGGTCGGCGTCGATGCCGAGCAGGCGCTTTATCTCGCCCTTGACGTCGCTTGCGTATACCAGCTTGTCAACCATCTTCATCTTCACCAGCTCCTCGGCGGCAGCCAGCGTGACCATGCTGTCGGCATAGGCGTCAAGCCGTTGCTTGCTCAGCTTGCGGCTTTGGGCCACGTCGGTGAGCATGGTGTCCCAGATGCCGTTGATGTATGCGGCCACCTGCTCGCGGTTGGGGCCGCTCATCTTGTCGGCCGTGAACATCTCGGGGGCGCTTTTGTACTTGCCCACCTTGGCCAGCTGCATCTTCACCCCGAACTTGGCCATGAGGTCTTTGAGGAATATCGGCTGCGCGGCCAGGCCCCGCCAGTCGACCACGCCCTGCGGGTTGAGCAGCACCTTGTCGGCCACCGAGCATATATAGTAGGTAGACTGCGTGTATGCGTCGGCGTATGCCACTATCCATTTGCCGCTCTCCTTGAAGTCGGCCAGCTGCTTGCGTATGGCTTGTGTCGATGCCGGTGAGTCGGGAACGAACATGCCTGCCTCGATGTATATGCCCTTTATGTTGTCGTCGTCCTTGGCCTTGCGTATGGAGTTGAGCACATCCTCCAGCCCCACCACAGCCGGGGCGTTGCCCGTTATCTGGCTGAACACGTCGTCTTCGGAGCGCTCCTGCATGGCGCCGGAGAGTGACAAGACGAAAACGGAGTTGTCTTTTACCTTCGGCTTGCTCTGCTCAGAGGCCAGCATGCCTATGAGCGATATGATGCCGAGGAACATCATTACTGCCGAGACTGCTATTATGCCGGTCACAGTGGCAAGGGTGTACTTCAGAAAGTCCTTCATAATCAATCGTTGTTTTTATACAGTTAGAAAATCATAGCGTGCATTGAGGTCCGTTCCCCGCCCGCAAGAGTTATCCCGGGGGCGGTTGGGTGGGTTGGCGTCTGAGCAGCATAACTTTTGCAAAGATAGCAAATTTTCCTTCGTTTCGTGTAATAAATGCATGAAAATATGCTGTTTCTTGTTTTTTGTTACTTGTAGACCGGCCTGTCGTGCCAATGTGTCGGCGCGGCCACAGGCAGCGGCAGGCGGAACGTCGCGGCCGGTATTTTTTGTTTACACCGGGGCTTTCCCACGCCATTCCGCCATGTTTCGTTTGCCCAGACTGCCCGTCTTGCCCTTCAGGACGGCCCGTTTTACCCTCCCGTACGGCCCGTTTTGCGATGTCAAAAGGGCTGTATTGCAACGCGCTGTGGCCCAGATGGTTGCGCGCTGCCGACGCTTTGGCGATAAGTTCTTACATCCGTAGGCCTGCTGCTGTGGATATGTGGCGCCGGGGCGGGGCTGTCGCGGCCGTTGGTGCCGCCCTTGCCGGGGTGCAACCCGTTCGACCGTGCTTTGTGGTGTCTGCCGTATTGAAATGTGGTTTAAACCTCGCCGAAATGTATAGAAAATCCCTAAAAAAATTGATAAATGTACAAAATCAAGCGATTTTCTGCCGTTATATGTATGCAGATTGGAGAAAGTGTTGTATCTTTGCACCGACAAAACAACACTGATCATGTTTTCAGAATAGTTAATAATATAGTTTTAGTTAGTAATTTTTTATGGTAAAGTAGGAAGCGGGCTGTGAAGTTCGCTTCTTTTTTTGTTTAAGTCGCGATTAATTATTAACTTTGTGGCGCATAAACCACAGTCAGGCTGGTTGCGTGGTGAGGGCCGCCGGCAGGATGGCAGTGGCATCGGTGCAAGGAAACTAATCAACAACTAATAAACAACAGTTATGAAATTCAGACTCGCAATGACAATGACGTTGGCGCTTGCGTGCGTTGCGTCGAACGCCAAGAAGAAGGCAGTGCAGCTCTTTCCCGACGGTACGCCGATACCTGAATGGTTCAGCGACACCACCAAGGTCGACGTGGCCAAGCTCGGAAAGCAGTATGTCATCACCGACTATGGGGTGAAGCCCGATTCGACCATCATCCAGACAGAGCAGATACAGGCCGTCATCGACAAGGCAGCCGCCTCGGGTGGCGGTGTGATAGTGATTCCGCAGGGCACGTTCCTGAGCGGTTCGCTCTTCTTCAAGCAGGGAACCCACCTCTATCTTCGCTCCGGCGCCACCCTGAAAGGCAGCGACCGCATACGCAACTTCAAGCTCGTGAAGACCCGGATGGAGGGGCAGACGCTCAATTATTTTGCCGCATTGGTCAATGCCGACGGTGTCGACGGGTTTACAATAGCCGGGCATGGCACGATAAACGGCAACGGACGGAACTACTGGGAGGAGTTCTGGATTCGCCGACAGTACAACCGCCAGTGCACAAACCTTGAGGCCATGCGCCCCAGGCTGGTCTACATATCAAACGCGAAGAACGTCACCGTGCAGGACGTGCACCTCATCAACAGCCCGTTCTGGACCAATCACCTGTACAAAAGCGAGAACATTCGCTATCTCGACTGCCACATCTATGCGCCGACAAGCGGCATAAAGGCCCCGAGCAGCGACGCCATCGACCTCGATGTGTGCAAGAACGTGCTCATACGCGGCTGCTACATGAGCGTAAACGACGACGCGGTGGTGCTCAAGGGCGGCAAGGGCACGTGGGCAGACAAAGACCCCGACAACGGCCCGTGCTCGAACATAATCATCGAAGACTGCACTTACGGCAAGGTGCATGGCTGCCTTACGCTTGGAAGCGAGTCGCTGCACGACCGCAACGTGATACTCCGCCGCTGCAAGATTACCGATGCCAACCGTGTGCTGTGGCTCAAGATGAGGCCCGATACGCCCCAGCATTACGAGTATGTGACGGTGGAAGACCTGACCGGAAACTGCTCGAGTTTCCTCGTTGTGCGCCCATGGACACAGTTCTTTAAGCCCGAGAAGCGCGACGACATGCCCCTGTCTACATGCAACAACATCACTATAAGGAACATAAAGATGGATTGCAAGAATTTCTTCGACGTGGGCAAGTCGGACAAGTACCGCCTGAAGGACTTCACGTTTGAGGACTGTGACATCACCGACCAGAAGAAGGCGTTTGACAAGACGCTCATAGAGAACTGCGTGGTCGATGGGCTCAAGGTCAACGGAGAGGAGATAAAGTGATTCTGATGCGCCCGCCCGCGCATGTTGTGGCAAGCGTACGTTTGGCCGGCTGTTGCCTTGCGTACGCTTGCTTGCATGATGGCGGGAGGCCAAGGGCCTGTGGCTCGCAAAATGTTATGACTATGAAGAAGCTTTTGTTGATTGCTTTGTTGATGGCTGCCGCTGCCGTCCGGGCTGTGGCGCAGCCGTATCTTGGCGAACGGCTCGGCCGTGGCATGGTTGGTATATGGTCGGGGGCGGCCATGTTCCTGAGCTGGCGCATGCTCCCCACCGACCCCGACACGATGGCGTTCGACGTATACAGGAGTGCCGGCGGGCGCGAGGTGAGGCTCAACAGTGAGCCCATTGTCGCCTCATCGTGTTTTGCCGACTCTTCGGCAGGGGCATGCGGCCCTGCCCGCTGGCGCCTGGTGAGTGGCCGAGTGGACTGTCGGCGCCGGCGAGCAGCCCCAGCCCTACATCAGTGTGCCCATATCCAGGCCGCGGGGCGGAACGGTGGCAGGCGAGAGCTACACCTATTCGGCCAACGACTGCAGCGTGGGCGACCTTGATGGCGACGGCGAATATGAGATAGTGCTGAAGTGGAGCCCCTCAAACTCAAAGCGTCCGCCCCAGCGGGGATTCACCGGAAACACCATCCTCGACGCTTACAAGCTCGACGGCAGGCGGCTGTGGCGCATAGACCTCGGCGTGAACATACGCTCGGGCGAGTGCACAACCAACTTCCTCGTGTTTGATTTCGACGGCGACGGGCGCGCCGAACTGTGCTGCAAGACTGCCGACGGCACCGTCGACGGCACCGGCAGGGCCATCGGCGACCCGCTGGCCGACTGGCGCACGCACGACGAAAACAGTCCGACATACGGCAAGATTGTGCGAGGGCCTGAGTACCTCACGGTGTTCGAGGGGCTCACAGGGCGCGCGCTGTCGACAGCGGCATACATACCGACGCGCTATCCGCTCGATGGCTGGGGCGGGATTGGCGGCAACGGGGGCAACGACAGCACCGGGGGGCGCTCCGACAGGTTCACGGCCTGCGTGGCGTTCCTCGACGGCAAGCGCCCCTCGCCGGTGATGGTGCGCGGCTGGTACGGGCGAACGGTGGTGGCGGCATGGACTTTCGATGGCGACTCGCTGCGCAGCCTGTGGACATTCGACAGCTCCGTGCCGGGGCTGCAACGCTTTTCCGGCATGGGCAACCACAACCTGTCGGTGGCCGACTTCGACGGCGACGGCTGCGATGAGGTGTGCGTCGGGGCCATGACGGTAGACAATGACGGTACCGGTCTCTACTCTACGGGGCTGCGCCATGGCGACGCCATGCATGTGGGCAGGCTCGTTGCAGGCCGCAGCGGGCTTCAGGTGTTTGGCGTGCATGAGAACGAAGGCAGGCGCGTGGCTTATCTTCAGACCCCCGCCGTGGCCATGTTCGACGGGGCGACGGGCCGGGTTATCTGGCAAGACGGGGCCGGACTCGACGCCGGCCGTGGCGTGGCAGCCGACATAGACCCGCGCTATCCCGGTGCCGAATGCTGGTGCTCGGTGGGCGGTTTGCGCCGCGGCGACACCGGACAGGCCATCAGCCGTAGCAAGCCGGGGCCCTGCAGCTTCATCGTCTATTGGGATGCCGACCCTCTGTCTGAGCTGCTCGACCGCACCACCATCAGCAAGTGGGACTGGCAGCAGGAGCGGGTGCGCCCGCTGCTTGAGGCCGACGGTTGTGTGTGGATAAACGGGTCGAAGGGCAATCCGTGCCTTTCGGCCGACATACTGGGCGACTGGCGCGAGGAGGTGGTGTGGCCCTCGGCCGACCAAAAGGAGCTCCGCATATACAGCACGGCCATACCAGCCTACAGCCGGCGCCCTTCGCTCATGACCGACCGCCAGTACCGGCTGTCTGTGGCATGGCAGAATGTGGGCTACAACCAGCCCCCTCACCTTAGCTTTGAGTTGAAATGACGGTGCCGCCTGGCCCGGCATGTTTTTTTGGAATGCCCTGATTAATGCTTAAAACAACATGAGACTGATTTCAATCCTGATGATGCTGTTGCCGGCTTGCATGCTGCATGCCGGGCAAGACAGCGTGTCCGGGCTTACACCCGGCGAGTTTGAAAAGTATTGGATGGTAGAGTCGGAGTCGCCGGACTGCAAGGTTTCGTTTTCCGGCGACACCATAGAGATTGTCGCCCCAAAGGGCCTTACGTTGTGGCGAAAGGCAAAGATGAGCGGCGACGTGACCATAGAGTATGACGCCTGCGTGGTGGTTGAGCGCGCAACCGACCGGCTCAGCGACCTGAATTGCTTCTGGATGGCGTCCGACCCCAAGCAGCCCGCCGACATCTCGGCGCGTGCCGGGTGGCGCAGAGGCATCTTTGCGCGGTGCTATACGCTGCAGCTCTACTTCGATTTCAGCGGCTACTGCGATATGGCCACCGGCCTGGGCCTGTTTTTCAATGTAAAGCTGCCGCCGTTACGACGGCAATGAGGCTGGGGTGGCCGACAAGGCTGCCCGTCCGGCCATACTCAAAGAGTACACCGACACGGCCCACCTGCTGCGCCCCAACCACTGGTATCACGTGAGGCTCGAGGCCCATGGCGGCCGCGTCAGGTATTACATCGACGGGCAACTGCTGGTAGACTATGCCGACCCGCAGCCGTTGCGCGAGGGCTGGTTTGGCTTCCGCACAACGCTGTCGCGCACGCGCATGGCCAATTTCAGGTACACCGAGAGTCCCCGGCCTTAGCCCCTCATGCCCCCTGGCTGGCGCTTGCGGCAGCCGCCTGCGGCCTGTTTTCGTGGCGATGTATGAATATTGCCATCGAGATGTAGCCCAGCAGCACCACCGGCGCGCCCACCAGGGCGGCATACCTGTAGGGCAGTCCGTGGTCCATAGGCAGTCCGCCGCAGAATGCCCCGAGCGCATTGCCGAGGTTGAAGGCCACCTGTATGGCCGCCCCGCCAAGCATCTCGCCTCCCGGGGCATGCTTCAGTATGAGGAATTGCAGCGGGCTGCTCACCGCGAAGAGCCCCGCCGTGCACACCACCATGAGCCCCGCCGTGAGCCATCCGTATTGTGCCAGGGCGAAGATGAGCAGCAGGGCCGCCACTACCACGGCCTGGGTGCACGCCGCCACGCGCCCGGGCGAGTAGCGGTCAGACAGCCGTCCGCTCGTCAGGTTGCCCACCACCATGCCGAAACCGGCAGCCACCATCAGCAGCGACATCGTTTCCGGCGGGAAGCCGCCTTCGGTTGTCATGAGCGGAGTGACGTAGCTGTACCAGCAGAATATGCCCCCGTTGCCAAGCATCGTGGCTGCGAGGATGAGCCACGGGGCGCTGCTGCGCAGGAAGCGGAACTGCCCCTTGTACCCGTTGTCGGGCAGAGGGTCGATGTGGGGCACCCATTTCCAGATGTAATACAGCACGAGCAGGCTGAGCAATGCCACCAGCACAAACGGCACCCGCCACGATATGTTGCCGCTCAGGGCCGTGCTCAGCGGCACGCCAAACAGGTTGGCAATGGTCATCCCGGCCACCATTATCGACACGGCGCCTGTCTTGTGGCGCTCGTCGGCCAGCCTGATGGCCGCTATCGAGGCCACGCCGAAGTAGGCCCCGTGGGGCAATCCGGCTATGAAACGGGCGGCAAGCATCATCCCGTAGGTTGGCGAGACGGCGCAGAGCACCGCTCCCAGCAGCATCATGGCGGCCAGTACGAGCAGTATGCGCTTCGGACTGTACTTGTGGGCCACCGTCAGCAGCGGGGCGCCGCAGCACACTCCGATGGCGTAAGCCGAGATAAGGTGGCCTGCCTGGATGATTGTTATGCCCAGTCCGCGCGCTATGTCGGGCAGGATGCCCATCATTACAAATTCCGTCATGCCCAGGGCTAAGGTGCCGAAGGCCAGTGCTATGAGTCCTTTTTTCATGATTTTTATGTTTGCCACATCCGTCCCGGCGGTGACGCGGGTGCCGCGTGGCCTTGACGGCGTGGCGCGGGCAGCCCGTGCCTGTGGGCTGCAGGCCGGATGGTTTGGCTTGGTTATGTTTTTGTGTAGTTGTATCCTGAATGCTGGTTCTTGGCCCCTTTGCCCGCGGGCCGCGCTGTGCCGGGCCGTGGGGTGGGGCATATATTGGTTTGTTTTGGCTGCAAAATTATATCTTTTTCGCCTATTACAGGCATCGGTGTCGGGTTAAATCGAGTTAAAATGATGGCGGCAGACATGGCGGTGGGGCTTTTTTCGTATCTTTGTATCAGCCTTTTGCCAATGGCATGCGCTCCGTGTCGCATGAGGCCCCGGCCTTGGCGTTGGGCCAAACGGGCCATATTGCATTGCCAAACGGCCTGTTTGGGCGGCCAATACGGCCCGTTTGGCATAGCGATTCGACCCGTTTTGCAATGTGCTGTGCGCCAGGGAGATGCGCAATGGCAAAGGCTGTGCATTAAGAACTACCACAAGATGAGACTGAGCCGTATCAAGAGAGCATTGGCACACGGAGTGCCCGTCATTGTGTTTATTGTCCTCGTGGGGTCGTCGGCCATGGCCAGCGTGGGCAGTTATTGCGCTACAGCCGACCTTGTTGAGGGCGACTTGCGCCGGGCTTTGGCCGACAC
>ENA-ORSS01002170-ORSS01002170.1-human-gut-metagenome-genome-assembly--contig:-NODE-2170-length-18266-cov-3.102356_pt1 | contig 18266 bp, 16 predicted proteins | sample MGYA00241899_ERZ509162 | MGnify/ENA primary metagenome ERZ509162 (study PRJEB26280, sample SAMEA2338641) | human gut metagenome | biome: human gut; feature: human-associated habitat; material: faeces... | reverse complement strand
CGTCGGCGGGGTCCCGGCGTCGGAGGTGGACGAGGTCGCGGGCAAGGCCCGCGGCATCCATGGGCTGCGCGTCACGGTGGACGGACCGGAATCCGCCGGTAAGATGACGCCCCCCACCAAGCTGAAGAACCCCTGGTGGAGCCGCCCTTTTGAGTTTTTCGTCGAAATGTACGGTCTGCCCGCCTACGGCGAGACAGATGTCACCGGCTTTGTAGCGATCACATTCACCGTGCTGTTCGGCATGATGTTTGGCGACGTCGGGCAGGGTATCGTGCTGGCACTGTTCAGCACGTTCATGTGGAAGGTCAAGCACAATGACCTGTTCCATCTGATGATCCCCTGCGGCATTTCGAGCACGATCTTCGGCCTGGTCTACGGTTCTCTCTTTGGCTACGAGGAGGCCCTTGACCCGCTCTACCATGCGCTTGGCATGGCAGGCAAGCCCGTTTCCGTTATGGATTCCATCACCGGCATCCTGATGGTGGCTGTCTACATCGGCATTGTGCTGGTGTTGGCCGCCATGGTACTGAATATGTACACCCACGCCCGCCACAGCGAGTGGGGCGAGTTCATCTTCTCGCCCAACGGCCTTGTCGGCATGGTGACCTACCTGTGCGGCGTTGATCTGGCATCCGCTTATATGGGTGCTGTCACGTTTATGCCGCAGGTGCTGGCGGTGGTCGGCATGGTCGTCGGTCTGGTGCTGCTGCTCTTTTCGGAGCTGCTGGCCCCGATGGTCGAGGGCAAGCCCTGGAAGCCTGCGGGCGGTATGGGCAACTACCTGATGCAGAGCGTATTTGAGCTGCTGGAAACGGTGCTGAGCTACCTGTCCAACACGATCTCGTTCTTGCGTGTCGGTGCGTTCGTCATCGTCCACGCCAGCATGATGATGGTTGTCTTTACTCTGGCAGGTACGCCGAACAACATTGTTGTGGTCATCCTGGGCAACCTCGTGGTCATCTGCCTCGAGGCGCTGCTCTCCGCCATTCAGGGCATCCGTCTGGAGTTCTACGAGATGTTCAGCCGCTGCTACAAGGGCGGCGGCCGCAAGTTCGTAGCCTTTGATTTGAAGAAAGCAAAAGCATAAGATGCGCCATAGAGGCCGGACATGTCCGGCCCGCAACCATCCCACAATCGGACGATAGAATCGAAGCCGCGGGCCGGGCATGCCCGGCCCCTGCAAAAGCGCCTTGACAGAGGGGCGCGGAATAAAACAAAAAATTACGGAGGGTTCCATTATGAAAACCAAGTTCAGCAAACTGTTCGTTACCATCCTGATCGTGGCCGCTGTGACCTGCTGCGGCGCACTGGGCGTCTTTGCCGCGGATGATGCCAAGGCCGACACCGCCGCTGCCACCACCGCTTCCGAGACCGTCAACACCGACAATGACCACAACAGCTCTTTGAGCATCGGCCTGGTCGCTGCCGCTCTGGCTACGGGTCTTGCCGGTATCGGCGGCGGTATCGCAGTTGCCGCCGGCGCTCCCGCAGCTATCGCCGCAACGAGCGAGGATCCCAAGGCATTCGGTAAAGCGCTTATCTTCGTCGCCCTCGGTGAGTCGATAGCCCTTTACGGTGTCGTTATCTCCATACTTATCCTCAACAAGGTCTGACGCCTGCAGGGCAGAAGAACGGCAGCGTAAAGCAATATAACTTTACGCTGCGTTGAAAGGAACGGAAGTTATGCGTTTTTATTTGATAAGCGACAATGCCGATACGCTTGTCGGAATGCGCCTTGCGGGTATCGACGGCGAGCTTGTGCACGACGCCCAGTCGGTCGAGGATGCGGTCAACCGCTGCCTCGCCGATGAAGAGGTCGGCATCATTCTCATCACGCGCCCGCTGTGTGAGCTGTGCGGCGATTTCATAACGCAGACAAAGCGCAGCTACGATAAGCCGCTGATAGTCGAGATCCCAGACCGCCACGGTTCGCAGGGGAGCGACTCCATCGCGCGCTATGTGCGCGACACTATCGGCATAAAGATTTGAGGTGTTTAACCAATGCTCAATCAGGAAGAAAGAGCCGCAAAGTTTTTTGACGCCATAACCAAGGACGCCGAGGAACGCCACGAGGAGATGACCCGCAAGACCCGCGAAACGGTCGAAAGCGGACTTGAAAAGGCAAAGACGAAGGCGCACTCCCAGGCTCAGGCTAAAATAGAGCGCGAGCGTATGCTCAAGGAGCAGGAGTTCAACCGCACCGTCGCCAATGAGAGAACTCAACAGCGCGCCCGTCTGACCGACAAGCGCGGCGCAATTACCGACGAGGTTTTCGGTGACGCGCGTGAAAAGCTCACTGCCTTTACAGAGTCGGACGGCTACGCGGATTTTCTCAAAAAGAGCGCGGCAGGTTTTGCGGCGGTTTTCCCGCAGGGGGATGTGACAGTTTATGTCCGCCCCGGCGATATGCGCTTTGCGGATGATATAAAGAACGCTTTCGGCAGGGACTGCAAGGTCGAGAGCAGCGATGAAATAACCATTGGCGGATGCCGCGCCGGAGTTGCCGGCGGCAGCACCGTGGCTGACGATACGCTCGACACACGCCTTGAAGCGCAGCGCGAGTGGTTCCTCGAAAATTCGGGAATGTCAGTAATACTTTAACGGTCGGAGGTGAACGGCTTGTCCGAGAATAATGTTATATACGGAATAAACGGACCCGTCGTTACGATAAAGGGCGAGACGGGACTGAGCATGATGGAGATGGTCTACGTCGGCGAGAAGCGGCTTGTCGGCGAAGTCATACGTCTTGACAAGGATCTCACCACCATTCAGGTCTACGAGGAGACGACCGGGCTCAAGCCCGGCGAGCCGGTCTATGCTACCGGCGGCGCAATGTTCGCCACCCTCGGCCCCGGAATAATCAGAAATATATTTGACGGAATCGAGCGCCCGCTTTCGGCTATCGCCGAACACAACGGCGCGTTCATATCAAAGGGCTGCGCCGAGAGCGCGCTCGACGAGGAGCGCGAGTGGCAGGTCAATATGCTCGTCAAGCCCGGCGATAAGCTCAAGGGCGGCGACATCTACGGCGAATGCCCCGAGACTCCCGTCGTCAAGCACAAATTCATGGTTCCGCCCGGACTTGAAGGCGAAGTTGTCGATGTCAAGCCCGACGGAAAATACAAGATAAACGATACTATTGTTACCCTCAGGGACAAGAAGGGGAAAGACCACGAGCTGACCCTCTGCCAGCGCTGGCCTATCCGTATCCCGCGTCCCGTTAACCGCAGACTGCCTGCGCAGCGTCCGCTGATAACCGGTCAGCGTGTCATAGATACGCTCTTCCCGATAGCAAAGGGCGGCGCGGCGGCAATCCCCGGCGGATTCGGAACCGGTAAAACAATGACCCAGCATCAGCTTGCAAAGTGGTGTGACGCGGATATTATAATCTATGTCGGCTGCGGCGAGCGCGGCAACGAGATGACTCAGGCTCTTAAAGAGTTCGGCGAGATATCCGACCCGCGTACCGGCAAGCCCCTGACGGACAGAACGGTGCTCATAGCGAACACCTCTAATATGCCCGTCGCCGCACGTGAAGCGTCCATATACACCGGTATAACCCTCGCCGAGTATTACCGCGACATGGGCTATCACACGGCTATCATGGCGGACTCCACCTCCCGTTGGGCTGAGGCTCTGCGTGAGATATCCGGACGCCTTGAAGAGATGCCCGCCGATGAGGGATTCCCGGCTTACCTGCCGTCGAGACTTTCCGAGTTCTATGAGCGCGCAGGCTATGTTAAGAACCTAAACGGCACCGAGGGCTCGATAACGATAATCGGCGCTGTTTCGCCGCAGGGCTCCGACTTTTCCGAGCCTGTTACCCAGAACACGAAGCGTTTCACCCGCTGCTTCTGGGCGCTCGATAAGTCGCTCGCCTATGCGCGTCACTATCCTGCGATAAACTGGAATACGAGCTATTCTGAATATGTCAATGACCTGTCCGCATGGTACTATGACAACGCAGGTCCGGAGTTCATGAACTACCGCGATGAGCTGTGCTCCATCCTGCTCGAGGAGAACAGCCTTATGGAGATAGTCAAGCTTATCGGCGCGGACGTTCTGCCCGACGATCAGAAGCTTGTTATGGAAGTGGCAAGGGTCATCAGAGTCGGCTTCCTGCAGCAGAACGCCTTCCACAAGGAGGACACCTATGTTCCGCTCGCGAAGCAGATGAAGATGATGGAAATAATCCTCTATCTCTATCATCAGTGCCGCGAGGTCGTCGCAAAGCAGGTGCCGATCTCGAAGATAACGAAGCTCGGTCTGTTCGATAAGCTCGTCAAGATAAAATACGATGTGCCCAACGACAGACTCGATATGTTTGACGATTACCGCACTGAGATAGACAAGGCGCTCGCTCCGCTGCTGCGCTGAGTCCGCTTATTCTGAAGGCAAGGAAGGATTTAAACAGCTATGATTTTTGAACACATCGGTTTAAATCAGATAAACGGTTCGCTCGTTGTGCTTGACGGCGTCAAGGGCGCGAGCTACGAGGAAATGGTCGAACTCAGGCTTGAGGACGGCACCTCGCGCGCGGGCCGTATAGTCAAAATAGACGGCGAGCTTGTGGTCATTCAGGTCTTTGAGGGAACTCGCGGAATATCGATGAACAACAGCACCACCGTGCTCTCCGGCAGACCCATGGAGATGCCGCTGTCGCCCGAGATACTCGGCAGAGTGTTCGACGGCCTCGGCAGACCGATAGACGGCCTTGGTGAGATATATCCCGAGTGCCGCCGCGATGTCAACGGTTCGCCCATTAACCCCGTTTCGCGTGTTTATCCGCGAAATTATATAAATACCGGCATATCTTCTATAGACGCGCTCGCAACGCTTATCAGAGGTCAGAAGCTCCCGATATTCTCGGGTTCCGGCATGAAGCATAACGAGCTCGCCGTTCAGATAGTGCGTCAGGCAAATGTTGCCGACGGCGACGATTTTGCAATCGTCTTCGCCGCCATGGGCGTCAAGAACGATGTCGCCGAATATTTCCGCACTTCGTTTGAAAACGCGAACGTCATGAACCGTGTTACGATGTTTATGAACCTCTCGAACGACCCGATAATCGAGCGTATCATCACGCCTCGCTGCGCGCTGACCGCCGCCGAATATCTCGCGTTCGATCTCGGCAAGCAGACGCTTGTTATACTGACCGATATGACCTCGTATGCCGAGGCTCTTCGTGAGTTCAGCTCGTCAAAGGGCGAGATTCCCGGCAGAAAGGGTTTCCCCGGTTACCTCTATTCCGACCTCGCGTCGCTCTATGAGCGCGCCGGAATAGTCGAGGGCAAGAAGGGCTCGGTCACTCAGATACCGATTCTCACCATGCCCAACGACGATATAACGCACCCCATTCCTGACCTCACGGGCTATATAACCGAGGGTCAGATAGTGCTTGACAGAGGACTCGACTACAAGGGCATCTATCCGCCCGTCAGCGTCCTGCCGTCGCTGTCGCGTCTGATGAAAGACGGCATCGGCGAGGGTTACACTCGCTCCGACCACAGTATGCTCGCAAACCAGCTCTTCGCGTCCTACGCCAAGGTGCAGGATGCCAAAGCACTCGCGTCCGTTATAGGCGAGGATGAGCTTTCCGCATCGGATAAGCGCCTCATGGAGTTCGGCAGAGCGTTTGAAGAGAGATTCATCAACCAGGGCTATGACGAGAACAGGACGATAGACCAGACCCTCGACCTCGGCTGGGAGCTGCTCTCCATGCTGCCCGAATCCGAGCTCGACCGTGTTGATGAGGATGTTCTCAAGGAGCATTACAAGCCTGCGCAGCAGTAAAGAAAGGGGGAGAGCGTCATGGCACAGGTATTCCCGACAAAAAGCAATCTGATGAGCACGAAGAAGTCGCTGGATCTCGCCAAGCTCGGCTATGATCTGCTCGACCGCAAAAGAAATATACTCGTGCATGAGATGATGCAGCTCATAGACAAGGCGTCGAAGATACAGCAGGAGATAGATGAGACTTATTCAAAGGCTTATCTTGCGCTCCAGCGCGCGAACGTCACGCTCGGCATGTGCGCCGAGTTCGCGCAGGCGATACCGGTCGATGAGTCGCTCGATATAGATCTTCGCAGCGTCATGGGCGTTGAACTGCCGGTTGTGACTCTCGGCGATGAGAAGCTCGATATGTATTACGGACTCAACTCGACGAATTCACAGCTCGACGAGGCTTATCTGAGCTTCGTGCAGGTCAAGCGCATGACCGCAGAGCTCGCGGAGATAGAGAACAGCGTATATCGCCTCGCCGATGCGATAAAGAAAACGCAGAAGCGTGCGAACGCGCTCGACAATATCATGATTCCGCAGTTCACCGCGACGATTAAATATATCACCGAGGCTCTTGAAGAAAAAGAACGCGAGGATTTCTCGCGCCTGAAAGTCATCAAGAGACAGAAGGAAGAAAAAGAGTCGTAAAATCGAATCAGCCCTCCCGCTTGGGAGGGCTTTTGCATTTGTGTTGTTTTATTTTTTATTCCAACTCATCAGATAATCTTCTTCCCCGGTCTCTTCATCAATGCCGCGCGAGTTTATTGAAAACAGCTCGCGGCGGTAGAACTTCACGGCTCCGGAGTTTTTTATGTATACATTGAGCGTCAGCCGCGCGTGGTTATTTTTTGCAAAATCCAGCAGTTCTTTTCCGATGCCCATGTTTCGCGCGGTTTTGTCTACGAACAGCCCCTCAATGTGCCCGCCGTTGAGCCCAATGAAGCCGTCGGGTTCGGCTTCTGCGTTTTCATGTATATAAACTTCGGCGCAGGGGAGCGTGGCTTTCACCGCTTCAAAATTTTCGTCCCAGTAGCCTTCTTTTATGAATCCGTGAGCCTCTTTGTTTGCACTGAGCCATATCTGCATAATGCGCGGCAGGTCGGATTCCTTGAATTTTCTTATCATAGCGATTCTCCGATTTCAATGAAACAGGCGCGGCAGTTTGTTCTGTGCGCCTGTTGTTATGCCGACTTTATTTTATCAGATACACCGTCGCCGCCATGAGTATCTGACCGGTGTAGTATGTCGCAAGCTCGATTGTAACGAGCGGGTTCTTTCTCTTTACGGGCGTGAAATAGACGAACGCGAGCACCGAGTCGCTGATTACAAACACAACCGAAGCGATTGTGGTTATAATAAATGTCAGCGAGTGCGTGAGATAGAGCATATAGCCCGAGACGCAGGCGCAAAGCGCAATGACGAAGAAATAGAACACGCAGAGAATATACATCTTGCTGTCGAGCTTCATCTTGACCGCTTTCATGATAATGGCGATTATCGCGGTTATTACAAACGCCGCTATGTACGGGATTATTGAGAAAGTCGGCTCCGCTTTGTAAAAAGACGCAAGATAGAAGAAATGCCCTATCAGAAACGCGAAAGTGCCGAGCGCGATGAGCTTGTTCTTGTATTTCGGCGCGATCTCTTTTATGCCGAGCAGAACGTCGCCGCCGAGCCCGAACAGCAGTCCGAACGCCACGAGGCAGAAATAGAACGGGTGGACTAATTTATCCGCCTCTTCAATGCGGTAGCAGAAGCCGATAAACGCCATGGACATGAAGCCAAAGCTCGAGATGAACTTGCAGAGCATGCCCTCGAATGATTTTCCCTTGCGGCGCAGAAGAATCGTGAGCGTCGCAAATATCGCCGTCACAACGGAGAGAATGGGGATGAACATATACCAAATATCCTTTCTTTCTTGCCGCGTCGCGGCATAGTTTACTTTTGAGCTGCTTTCTTCACCTTTTCCCAATATTCCCCGGCGGTGCGTTCGGTGCGGTTGTCGCCGAACTCATAGTATACCGCGTCTTTTATCGCGTCCGGCAGATACTGCTGCGGCACCCAGTGGTTGCGGTATGTGTGCGGATAGATATAGAACTGTCCCTTGTTCGGGTTATCCTCGCCGTCGCAGTGGACATTCTGTAATTGCCTCGGAACGGGTCCCGTGCGGCCTTTCTGCACATCAGCCATCGCGGCGTTTATCCCGTTGTAGGCGGAGTTTGATTTCGGGCTCGTCGCCACAAGCACAACCGCATCCGCGAGCGGTATCCGCGCCTCGGGCAGTCCGAGCATATTCGCCGCGTCAACGGCGGCTTTTACTATAGGTATTATCTGCGGATACGCAAGCCCGACATCCTCGCACGCGCAGACCATCAGCCTGCGGCACGCGCTGACAAGGTCGCCCGCCTCGAGCAGCCGTGCCAGATAGTGGAGCGCCGCGTTCGGGTCGGAGCCGCGCATCGATTTCTGATATGCGGAGATTATGTCGTAGTGCTCATCGCCCTCGCGGTCGTATCGCATCGCGCTGTGCTGGGTCAGTTCCTGCGCGCGCTGAAGAGTTATCTTGCAAACGCCGCTTTCGTCGGCAGGGGAGGAGAGCACGCACAGCTCAACGGAGTTTATCGCCTTTCTCACATCGCCGCCGCAGGCGTTGGCAATGTGCTCAAACACTCCGTCCTCTATATCATATGTCTCGTGCCGCTCGGTGCCTATATAATCAAATGCACGCTTGACGGCGGGAATTACATCTTCAGCCGAGACAAATTTGAATTCAAACACGGTCGAGCGGCTGAGAATCGCGTTGTATATATAAAAATACGGGTTCTCGGTCGTCGACGCTATAAGCGTTATGTCGCCGTTTTCTATGTATTCGAGCAGCGTCTGCTGCTGTTTTTTATTAAAATACTGGATCTCGTCGAGATAGAGCAGAATGCCGTTTGGCGCGACAAATGTGTTGAGCTTTGCAACAACGTCCTTTATGTCGGCTGTCGAAGCGGTCGTGCCGTTTAATTTAACGAGATGGCGGTCGGTCGTCTTTGCGATGATGCTCGCGAGAGTCGTTTTGCCGACCCCGGACGGACCGTAAAAGACCATGTTCGGCAGCTCGCCCGAAAGTATAATATTTCTCAGCGGCTTGCCCTCGCCGAGCAGATGCCTCTGACCGACGATATCGTCGATAGTCTGTGGGCGCATTCTCTGCGCCAGCGGTGCTGACATGATCTTCCTCCTCTCCGCTTGCTACAGTACCATATTATATTAAATTTTAACGATTTAGTCAACCTGATTTAAAAAGTGTGCGGATTTGATGAACGGCTTGTAAAAAAGGAATAAACAAATATATAATCTTTGAGAAAAATATTGACGGCGCATAAAAATCTGTTATTATGAACTTGAAAGGAGAATCGGTATGAAAAAGAAACGCACGAAAAAAGAGATAACCAACCGTGAGATGTGGCTGGGTATACTGATAGCGATTTTTGGCGCGGTCGTTGACTTCTGCTTTTTCGGCTTCAGCTATTCTGCCGACCCGCAGGGCGAGCACGGGGAGATAACCACCGCATCTATAGTACTCTCTGTTATATGGATAGCACTTTCGCTCGCGGGCGCGTTCTTAATGAGCTATTTCTTAAACGACAGAAGCTTCCTCTTCGGCTTCTCCGGCTATCTGATACTCTCGCTCGTTGTCGTCTATCCGCTGCTCTACGGCTACTGCGCGTCGCTCTATCCCGCGTATGGGCTGATAGCCGAAAAGCTATTCCGCAGCAAGACCATGCTCGAAAATATGCCCGATTCGTCTCTGATATTCGAGCCGCTGCGTTTATTGCTTGTCTATATTTTATATTTTCTCGGACGGCGTCTTGCCAAAAAGCGCGCCGCCTGAACATAAAAAATACCGGCAGTTCTGCATGAAAACAGGACTGCCGGATTTTTTATTTTATCTTTAATTATTTGCCGAACAGCAGGAGCAGGAAACCGGCGGCAACAGCCGAGCCGATAACGCCCGCGACGTTCGGACCCATTGCGTGCATGAGCAGGAAGTTCGTCGGGTTTGCCTTGCGTCCCTCGACCTGCGAAACGCGCGCCGCCATGGGAACAGCGGAGACGCCTGCGGAGCCGATAAGGGGATTGACCTTGCCCTTGGTGACAAGATACATGAGCTTGCCGAGAAGCACGCCTCCTGCGGTCGAGAAGCAGAATGCAGTCAGACCGAGGATGATAATGAATATGGTCTGCTTCGACAGGAAGGTCTGACCGTTCGCCGTTGCGCCGACGGTAACGCCGAGCAGGATGGTGACGATGTTGGTCAGTGCGTTCTGTGCGGTGTCGCTGAGTCTTTCAACAACGCCGCTCTCTCTGAACAGGTTGCCGAGCATGAACATGCCGATAAGCGGAGCGACGGAGGGAAGCATGAAAGCGCAGATGACAAGCACGACGACGGGGAAGATAATCTTCTCTGTCTTGCTGACGGTTCTGAGCTGCTTCATCTCGACCGAGCGCTCTTTCTTCGTGGTGAGCAGCTTCATGATCGGGGGCTGAATGATCGGGATAAGAGCCATATACGAATATGCCGCAACTGCTATCGGTGCGAGCAGGTGAGCTGCAAGCTTTGAGGCGAGGAATATAGCCGTCGGGCCGTCCGCGCCGCCGATGATGCCGATAGCGGCAGCCTCCTGCGGGGTGAAGCCGAGCAGGATAGCGATGGTGAATGCAACATAGATGCCGAGCTGAGCGGCAGCGCCGAGCAGCAGGCTCATCGGGTTTGCGAGCAGGGGACCAAAGTCCGTCATTGCGCCGACGCCCATAAAGATAAGGCACGGGAAGATGCTGCTCTTGACGCCTGCGTAGATAAGACGCAGGATTCCGATGTCATACCAGTGCGCGCCCTCCCGTATCGTCGTACTCAGCGGGTCGATGATACCGGTCGGGTCATCCATAAGACCTGCGCCGGGCAGGTTCGCGAGCAGAATGCCGAACGCGATGGGAAGAAGCAGCAGCGGTTCGAATTTTTTAGCGATGGCCAGATAGAGCAGGACGAACGATACGAGGATCATTACGCCTTCTCTCCAGGTGAGCACGGCGAGACCCGAGCTCTCCCAGAAGCCTTTCAAGATTCCGAGTATGTCCATTTGCTATCCCCCTTAGCCGACTACGGCGAGCAGTGCGTCCGTAGCGACGGTCGAGCCCTTCTGGACGGCGAGCTGCTTTACGGTGCCGTCGCAGGGAGCGACTATTTCGTTTTCCATCTTCATAGCCTCAAGAATGAGGATGACTTCGCCCGCCTTGACGGCAGAGCCGACCGAGACATTGACGCTCAGTATCGTGCCGGGCATGGGCGAGAGAACCTTCTGACCGTCTGCGGCTGCTGCGGGAGCGGCGGCAGGAGCGGGAGCTGCTGCGGGGGCAGCGGGTGCGGCTGCAGCAACGGGAGCTGCGGGAGCGGCGTCGGTAACAGCGGTGATAACGGCGTCGGTCTCCTCGACCTCAACCTCATAGTTTTTGCCGTTTAATGTAACAACATATTTCATGATGATCGTTCCTTTCAGGTGTTGGCGGCGAGCCGCATCAGTCTTTCTTCTTTATGGATTTGAACAGCAGCCTGTTGAGCGGGACTCCGCTCTCGTCGCTGACTATAGCCATGATGACCGCGGCGGTCGGCTCGTCAACGCCGTCAAGTTCGAGCGTGCCCTGCGACTGAGTGCCGGGCAGAGGAGTTCCGGCAGCAGCGCTCTGCTGCACGGGTGCGGGTTCATCGGAAGCAGCATTCTTATTGCCCTTCTTGCCTGCAAGATTCTCGCCGAGTCTGACGACGCGGGAGATTATCATTATCAGCACGGCAAGGATAATGAGCAGCAGGAATACCATAAGTATTCCGAAGAGGGAGACCTGAAGAGCGAAAACAAGCTTTTCGCCCAGGGGCATACCCATGTCAAAATTATCAAACATTGATAAAACCTATCCTTTCTGCCGAGGCTCAGTCGAGTCTCTCTATCTTATATGTGAAAGTGTTTTTCTTTCTCTCGTCGCGCTTGTCGAAGAATGCTTCCGCCTGAGTCGGGAAAGCGATATAGGAGAGAACATCCTCGTCGCAGGTCGCTCTGTCGCCGAGATACTCTCTTGCGGCAGGGAGACCGGGCTCAAGCAGGTCTGCGTAGCGGCAGGTTATAGGCTTCTCGTCGCCGAGAACCTTCTTCTGGAGCTCCTCGTTTATCTTGCCGGGAGCCTTGCCGTATTCGCCCTTGATATAGTTCTTGACTTCCTTGGAGATGTTCTTGTATCTCTCACCCGCGAGCACATTTGCGGTCGCCTGAACGCCGACCATCTGGCTCATCGGGGTAACGAGCGGAGGATAACCGAGGTCTTCGCGGACTCTCGGAGTCTCTGCGAGAACTTCGTCGAGCTTGTCGAGCTTGTTCTGAGCGGTGAGCTGAGCGACAAGGTTCGAAAGCATTCCGCCGGGTATCTGATAGTTGAGCGCGTCGGTCTGAGTGGTCAGCACGACGGGGTTGAGCAGGCCGCTCTTGAGAGCGTTGCGGACGGGCTTGAAGAAATCGTTGATTTTCTTGAGCTGCGCCATGTCGAGCGGAACTTCGTAGCCCTCTTTCTGGAGGATATAAGCCATGGTCTCTGTGGGCGGCTGAGAGGTGCCGTTGGAGAAGCAGGAGATAGCGGTGTCGATAACATCCGCGCCGGCTTCAACAGCCTTCTGCAATGTCACAGGGCCGAGACCAGTGGTCGAGTGAGTGTGAACGATAACGGGGAGACTGATGTTCTCCTTTATGCCCTTGACAAGATCATATGCTGTCTGGGGATCCATGATGCCCGCCATGTCCTTGATGCACACGGACTGAACGCCCATGCTCTCGAGATCTTTTGCGAGCTTGATGTAGCTTTCGATGTTGTGGATGGGGCTCGTGGTGTAGCAGATGGTGCCCGATGCGTGAGCGCCGCACTTGATAGTCTCGTCAACGGCGGTCTCGATGTTTCTCAGGTCGTTGAGCGCATCGAATATACGGATGATGTCGATGCCGTTTTCAACACTCTTTCTGACGAAAAGACGAACGACATCATCGGGATAATGCTTGTAGCCCAGAAGGTTCTGACCTCTGAGGAGCATCTGCAGCTTGGTGTTCGGGCACGCCTTGCGGATCTTGCGCAGGCGCTCCCACGGATCTTCGTTGAGATATCGCAGGCAGGAGTCGAACGTAGCGCCGCCCCAGCACTCGAGCGAATAGTAGCCCGCCTTGTCAAGCTCGGGCAGTATTGCCTCGAAATCCTCATAGGGCATACGGGTCGCGATAAGCGACTGGTTCGCGTCTCTGAGGACAGTCTCAGTGAAATTTACTTTCATATATTTCGCTCTCCTTTGGATTTTATAAACTTATTTGAATCAGAACTCGATGCGCGAAGCGATGTAGCTTTCGAGCTCGTCTATAGCGATGCGCTCCTGCTTCATCGTGTCGCGGTCGCGCACTGTCACGCAGTGATCCTCGACGGAGTCGAAGTCATAGGTGATGCACAGCGGAGTACCGATCTCGTCCTCGCGGCGATAGCGCTTGCCGATGGAGCCGGTCTCGTCGAAATCGACCATGAACTTGCGGCTCAAGTCGTCGCAGATCTTTATAGCCTCTTCCGAAAGCTTCTTCGAGAGGGGAAGCACCGCGGCCTTGTAGGGCGCGACGACGGGGGAGAGATGGAGCACCACGCGGGTGTCGTTCTTCTCTGCGTCGATAACTTCCTCGTCATATGCTTCGCACAGCAGCGCGAGCACAGTTCTGTCGAGTCCGTAGGTGGATTCTATTATATAGGGAATGAACTTCTCGTTTGTCTCGGGATCAAGATAGTCCATCTTCTGACCGCTGTATTCCTGATGTCTCGTCAGGTCGAAGTCCGTTCTGTTGTGGGTGCCGTTTATCTCACCCCAGCCGAACGGGAAGAGGAACTCTATGTCGCACGCGGCTTTCGCGTAGTGGGCAAGCTTCTCGTGGTCGTGGAAGCGAAGATGCTCTGGAGTTATGCCGAGATCCTCAAAGTACTTCTTGCCGAATTGCTTGAAGTAGTCATAGAGCTCATTGTCCGAGCCCTTCTTGCAGAAGGTCTGGAACTCCATCTGCTCGAACTCTATCGTTCTGAAGGTGAAGTTGCCGGGGGTTATCTCGTTTCTGAACGCCTTGCCGATCTGACCGATGCTGAAGGGCAGCTTCGCTCTCATCGAACGCTGGACGTTGAGGAAGTTTACATATTCACCCTGCGCGTTTTCGGGGCGCAGATAGATAACGCTCTTTGCGTCGTTGGTGACTCCGCGGTAGGTCTGGAACATGAGGTTGAATTCTCTTATGTCCGTGAAATTGTGCTTGCCGCAGTGGGGGCAGGGGATCGAATGAGCCTTGATGTACTCAAACATCTCCTCTTTCGTCATCTTGTCGGGGTGGGCGTCGGGATCAAAGTTCTCGATGAGCGTGTCCGCTCTGTGGCGCATCTTGCACTCCTTGCAGTCGAGAAGCGGGTCGGAGAAGCTGGCGATATGGCCGCTTGCCTCCCAGACTCTCGGATGCATGAGAATGTCCGCGTCAACTTCGTAGCTGTTTCTGCGCTCCTGAATGAATCTCTTGCGCCAGGTGTCCTTGACATTGTTCTTCATTCTTGCGCCGAGCGGGCCGTAATCCCAGGTGTTCGCAAGTCCGCCGTAGATGTCGCTGCCGGCGAAAATGAAGCCTCTGTTTTTACACAGAGCGACGATTTTTTCCATTGTTTTTTCGGTATTATTTAGCATAAGCGTTTACTCCCCTATTATTCATTGTAGCCTATAATAATCTAAAAAATGCCAAAAGTCAAGGCGCGTAAAAGAGATTTTGAGCCCTTGTCCGCCCGCCTTTTTGTGCGCTTTTTCGGGTATGTATTTTTGTCTGTGCATTTTGCCGAAAATAATGCTGCAAAATGACTCGAAAACATAAACAGTAACGAAATATCGATATAAAAAGCACAATAAAAACTTTTTCGCCAAAGCCGCCTTAAAAAATATTTTTTTGCCCATTCGGGGCTTTTTCAACACCGTATTGACAAATCCGTGTTTTAATGTAAAATTATAGTATTATCTATAATGGGTAGATATTTGAGAAAACAATGCAAAGAGGGGAAGACTGTGGCAAGACAGGAATCAAAAGTTTCGTCATTCTTTCAGAAGATAGGCCCGATGGTGGGCTACAATGCCGCGAGCATACTTTTCGGCGGCGGCGGATACATCATCTCGCTCTATTTTCTGTCGTTTTTGACCGAGGTCGAAAAGCTCAGCGTCGATCAGGCGGGTATGGTTATCGCCATGGCTCATATCTGGGACGCCGTAACCGACCCCGTCATGGGTATTATAACCGACCGCACGCGTTCGAAATACGGCAGACACAGAAGATATCTGCTCTGGGGCGTTATTCCGATAGCCGTCTCGTATTTCTGCCTGTGGAATTCGTTCGGCATTTCCGCGACCGGCAACAAGACCGCGACGATGCTCTACTACATGCTCGCGTATATGCTCTATAACACGGCACTGACTCTCGTCACCGTGCCGCATGTTGCGATGCTGCCCGTTATCGCGCCCGATTATTCACTGCGTACACAGTATAACTCCGTGCAGTATATAATGAACTCCGTCGGCATGGTTTCGTCGTTCCTGCTTGTGTCGCTGTCGCTCGGTTTTACGAACATGGAGATGACCGCCGCGTCAAGACCGAAGTTCATGTTCTTCGGCGCAGTGTTGTGCCTGTGGTTCTCGCTGCCGCTGCTCGTGACATTCAAATGCACGAAAGAGCCGAGCTCGCTCGACATGAAGCTGCCGCCTTTCAACGCGACTATGCTCTTTGAAGAGTACAAGCAGGTTTTCCGCAACAAGGCGTTCAGACGCTATTTCGTCCTGAGCTCGATGTACACCATGGCAAAGGGCTTCTATGCAAACTCCAACCAGTATTTCATCAAATACAGTGCCCAGCGCTTCGGCTATTTCAACACCCTGCAAACGATTGCGGGCGCGGCTGAGGCATCCGGCTTCCCCGTCAACTATCTGCTGACGATGAAAAAGGGCAAGCAGCTGTGCGGAAAGCTCCTGACTCCGCTTATGGCGGCGGGACTTATCATAAACCTGTTCATCGGCAAGAGCACTCCGCTCTGGGTCGTCATTGTTTCGATAATCCTCTATAACTTCGGCTTCTCCGGCCCCGGATTTACCGCCACAAATATCCAGCCCGATGTCACGGATGTTGACGAGATGATAACCGGACGCCGCCGAGAGGGCGTTATCTCAACTTTCAATACGCTCATCAAAAAGACCATAAACGGTCTCATGAGCGCGTTCACCGGATTTATTCTCAAAGGCTTCGGCTTCCGCACCGGCGCAGAGGGCGCGAATGCCCTCGAACAGACCGCAAAGGGCATATTCGGACTGAAAGTGACTTACTGCATCCTGCCGCTCATCTTCGTCGGCCTCGTCTATGTCTGTGTGTTCACCTATAAGATGACCCGCGAGGATCACAAGATGATAACCGAGGCTATAAAAGAGAAGAAAGAGACCGGCAAGTGCTCGCTGACCCCCGAGCAGATGAAACGCTGCGAGGAGATAGCGGGTCAGAGCTTCGGCGATATGTGGATCGGCAAACCCTCCGCAGAGACCCTTGTGACCGAGCTTGACTAAAAGACCCACGAAAGGATCAATAAATTGTCTACCAAGAAAGAAAACATCAGAAATTTCAGCATCATAGCGCATATCGACCATGGCAAATCAACCCTCGCGGACAGGCTCCTTGAGCTCACCGACTCCGTGGCGAAGCGCGATATGACTGCTCAGATACTTGATAACATGGATCTTGAGCGCGAGCGCGGAATAACTATAAAGGCGCACGCGGTCAAAATGGACTATACCGCGAGCGACGGCGAGGTCTATGAATTGAATCTTATAGACACTCCCGGCCATGTCGACTTTAACTACGAAGTCTCGCGTTCCCTTGCCGCCTGCGAGGGTGCGGTGCTCATAATCGACGCGTCGCAGGGAATCGAAGCGCAGACGCTCGCAAACACATATCTGGCGCTCGACCACGACCTTGAGATAGTCCCCGTTATCAATAAAATAGACCTGCCCGCCGCCGACCCCGACAGAGTTGCTTCCGAGGTCGAGGAGGTCATAGGCCTCGATTGCTCGAACGCTCCGCGCGTCTCGGCAAAGACGGGTGAGAATGTCGAAGAGGTTCTCGAACGCATCGTTCTCGATATCCCCGCGCCCGTAACGGATGACAACGCACCGCTCAGAGCACTCATATTCGACTCGGTCTATGACAGCTACAAGGGCGTCATTGTCTATATCCGCGTGATGCACGGCACCGTGCGCCCGGGCGACGACATCCTGATGATGGCAACCAAGGCACAGTTCCATGTGGTCGAGGTCGGCTACATGGGCGCCACCACCCTGGTCCCAACCGACGGACTTTCCGCAGGTGAGGTCGGCTACATCACCGCCAGCATCAAGAGCGTCAAGGACACCGTCGTCGGCGACACCGTCACCCTGGTGGATGCTCCTGCCAAACAGCCGCTGGACGGCTACCGTCAGGTCAACCCGATGGTCTTCTGCGGTATCTATCCGGCAGACGGTGCAAAATATCCCGACCTGCGCGATGCGCTGGACAAGCTGCAGCTCAACGACGCTTCGCTGACCTTTGAACCGGAGACCTCCAAGGCGCTGGGTTTTGGATTCCGCTGCGGATTTTTGGGACTGCTGCACATGGAGATTATCCAGGAGCGTTTGGAACGAGAGTTCAACCTGGATTTGATTACCACCGCTCCCAGCGTAATCTACAAGCTGAACATGACCGACGGCAGCGTGATGATGATCGACAATCCGACCAACTACCCCGACCCGGCGGACATCGAATCGGCAGAGGAGCCGTATGTCAAAGCCAGCATCTTCGCTCCCGCCTCCTACATCGGCACCATCATGGAGCTGTGTCAGGAGCGCCGCGGCACCTATAAGGATACCAAGTATCTGGACACCGACCGCGTAGAGCTGCACTACGAGCTGCCGCTCAACGAGATTGTCTACGACTTTTTCGACGCGCTCAAATCCCGCACCAAGGGATATGCCTCCTTTGACTATGAGTTTGCCGGCTACCAGCAGTCCAAGCTGGTCAAGCTGGACATCATGATCAGCGGCGAGGTGGTGGACGCCCTCTCCTTTATCGTCCATGCCGACCGCGCCTATGCCCGCGCCCGCAAGATGGCAGAAAAGCTCAAGGAGAATATCCCGCGCCAGATGTTCGAGGTGCCGATTCAGGCAGCCATCGGCGGCAAAATCATCGCCCGCGAAACGGTCAAGGCATTCCGCAAGGACGTCCTTGCCAAGTGCTACGGCGGTGACATCACCCGAAAGAAAAAGCTGCTGGAAAAGCAGAAGGAAGGCAAAAAGAGGATGCGCCAGCTCGGCTCGGTGGAGGTTCCGCAGGAGGCCTTCATGG
>ENA-ORSS01002161-ORSS01002161.1-human-gut-metagenome-genome-assembly--contig:-NODE-2161-length-18319-cov-6.092039_pt1 | contig 18319 bp, 11 predicted proteins | sample MGYA00241899_ERZ509162 | MGnify/ENA primary metagenome ERZ509162 (study PRJEB26280, sample SAMEA2338641) | human gut metagenome | biome: human gut; feature: human-associated habitat; material: faeces... | reverse complement strand
GATTGAATCTGAAAAAAATTTTGTTTTTTGTGTCCAGTTTTTGTTGACTAGTGCATTCTTTAGTAACACTTAATTAAAATGTAAGTGTAGTTTAACTTGTTGCCGTTTAAAGCGTAGAGTTCTATTACTGTTATGGGGGAACCAAAAGAAAGGGCGATTCGCATGAATCAAAGAAGAAAAGCCATGATGTCTGTCGCTGTGGGATTAGGGATGTCGGTATCCGCTGCCTTCTCGGCATCGGCCAGCGCAGCTCCCGGTATGGATGTCTCCTCGGTCTCGATTGAGGGCAATCAGCACTGGAGCGAGGGCATGATCCGCCGCATGGTGCCGTCCCTGAACAAGTCGAAGATCGATGTCTCGGAGTTATCCAAGGAGCTGCAGCTCGTCAATGACACGAATGCCGCAAAGCTCGATGCAGACTTCCAGCGCCAGACGGATGGCACGTATCATCTGCTCCTGTCCGTCAAGGAGCAGAAGGCCGAGCACGTGTCGGTCAACGTCAACAACTCCGGCGATGACTACACGGGCGACTGGCGCATGAGCACGTCGTACACGAATGCGAACCTGACGGGCCGTGCCGATGCACTCGGCGTCGCCTACGTTACGTCGCCGGGCCATTGGGACGACGTCAAGCAGGCTGCTGTCGTCTACCGCGCCCTGCTGCCGCAGCACGGTGACAGCGCCTACTTCACCTACAGCTATTCGGATGTCGACCTCGGCCAGATCGCGAACTTCGGCGGCCTCGGCATCAGCGCGACGGGCCGCGGCCATACGGTCGGTGCGCATTACCAGCACAACTTCAAGTATACGCAGGCGCGCAAGAACTTCATGGATGTCGGCCTCGACTATAAGCACTACAACAACGCACAGGACTACCGCTATGCGGGCCAGAACCTGCTGCACGACGGTGTGGACTTCGAGGTCACGACGGCTTCGGCATCGTATGTCGACATCCTGCGCCGCAATCATGACTTCCTCGCCTGGAGCCTCGGCTACACGGGCAACATCAATGGCAATCAGGACAAGTTCAACGAATACCGCTATGGCAGCGATAAGCAGTTCAACCTGATCAAGGCCAGCTTCAGCTACCAGTATCGCGTGCCGTCCGACTGGATCTTCGGCCTGCGCATGAACGGCCAGTACACGAAGGACAACGTCGTGACGACGGAGCAGATCGGTGCGGGCGGCATGACGAGCATCCGCGGCTTCAAGGAGCGCGTCGCGAGCGCCGACAAGGGCTACGTCGGCAGCTTCGAGATCTACACGCCAGAATTCGCAAAGCACCAGCGCTTCGTGCTCTTCAACGACTTCGGCCGCCTCGTCAACAACAACAGCTACAACGGCGAGCTCACGAGCGAGAACCTCGCCAGCTATGGCCTCGGCTACAACTACTACGACAAGGACAACGGCTGGTTCGGCACGCTGAGCTATGCCAAGATCTACGACGACCTCGACAGCTACCAGAGCCATGCCCATCGTCCATGGCAGGTCAGCCTGACGAAACAGTTCTAAGGGGGAGTGAAGAACATGAAGTGGAGTTTCAATCATAAATCGAGAAAAGCCTTCCTGACCGCAGCCATCTGCCTGGCCCTTTCGCAGAGCGTCTTCGCCATGCCAACGGGCGGCAAGGTCGTGGACGGCACAGTCACGGGCATCCTCGATAATGGCACGGTTGCCAATGGCACCATCAATGTCAACAGCAATGCCCTGATTGACTGGACGGCATTCAACATCGCCAAGGGTGAGACCCTGAATTTCAAATTCGGTCAGGATTACCTCAATGTCATCAACCATGTCACCGGCTCAGAGATGTCACAGCTGCTCGGCACACTGAATGCCAAGAACGGCAATGTCTACCTGATCAACCCGAACGGCATTCTCGTCGGCGGTGGCGCACGCATCGATGCGGGCGGCTTGGTCTTATCGACGTTGGATGCTACGGACAATCAGCTGCTGGATGTCCTCAACAATGGCCTCACGAATCTCGCTTTGACGGGTAAATCCAACAGCAAGGGCATCACCATTGAGAATGGCGCAAATATCACGGTAGGCCCATTCCTCGGCCTGCTCGGCAACAAAGTCAAGATTGCCGATAACGTAACAATCAGCGATTCTGTGTATGATACGAGCGATTACCCGAAGAATGAGACAACTCTGGTTGTTGCAGCGGCAAAAGAAGCAAATTTGGATTTGTACAAAAAGGTTCAGGATATCGCATCGGCAACGACAGAACAGGGCAATACGGTCGAAATCGGAAAAGCCAAGTTCAATATCAACAATGATTATACGGATTCCTATTTCCTCGGTAACACTATCAACATGAAGGGAACGAACTTGAACATCAAGTCAGGGACTAAGGAAAATCCGAGTACGTCTTTGGATATCATAGCTGCTGATACTTATGCTGTGAATGATGATGAGAGTGTCAAGCTGAACTTCAGTCAGGGCAATCAGCTCAATCTGGACAATGTGACGGCTTCGGCGGATTACATGCATGTCATTGGCGGCAAGACATCCATCGCTGATTCTGATCTGACTCTGACGGAATTGAAGGCGGAAGTCAAGGAAGGTGAGCCAACGCCGTATATGACAGTCGCTGCCTTGAATGGCGAGAGTATCGTTCTCGACGATATCAATGGTAGCGTAGCGAACGTGCAGAATAAGGATGGCGCAGCTCTGAACATTAAGGATTCCGACCTGACATCGAACGAGAGTATCGCCCTTTGGGGTGGTTCGATTGAACTGGAGAATACGAACCTGAAAGCACTCGCCAAGACAAACGAGAAGGATAACAATATCGATATTGAAGCCTTCAAAACTTATGGCGATGAGACAACGACAGATTCATTCAACACGGTCAAAGTAACGGGCGGCAGCATAGAATCTGGTGCTGATATCGGCGTGTATGGAGCTAGCATTGCACTCGATGGTGTCAAGGACGTGAAATCGGCCGAGGGAGAGGGCATCTTCCTTGTGGCAAACAAACAGTCTACTACTATTGATGATTCAACGAGCACGGCTGACAATTCTATTTTGGTCAAGGATACGACGATGACTTCAGATGATGCCATGGCAATTATCGGCGGCAGGGTCGATGTGAATGGTTCGAATCTGACGGCGGGCGATCTCGAGATGGTCGCAGGCAGCAGCTACACGGATGCAGGCAATACCATCAAGGGCACGGATGCGACGAATCTCTCCATCAGCGATTCGACAATCCATTCGAATGAGGATGTAACCTTTGTCGGTGCCAATGTCAACTTTGACAAGGCAAACATCGAGGTTGGTACGCCGACCGATAAAACGTATGGCTCGAATGGCGTTATCCGCATCGCAGCAGCCAAAGATGTGACGCTGGTCGATCAGGATAATGTTGGTTTTACTATTGGTGCTGTCAATCAGACGGGCAATCTCACGATGACGGACACGAAGCTCTCCGCATTGGGTAATGTCATGGCCTATGGCAAGACGGTCGCGCTCCAAGGCTCTGACCTCAGCACGACGAACGATAAAGACCTTGACATCAATGCGCTGAATACCTATAAGAGAATCGATGGCTCTTCTGATACGTGGCAGGCTACGAAGGACAATACGATGAGCGTCCGTGATACGAAGCTTACGAATCAAGGTATCATTGAACTGAGCTCGGGCAATCTCACAATGGAGAACTCCAACCTGACGGCTACGGGTAGTGACGGTGGCATCCTCGTCGATGCTCGCGCATCGTATACGGATGAGGATAAGGGCCCGTATATCAACACGGCAACGGATGGCATGGACGTCAACATCAAGGACTCGAACATCAGTGGCGACGATGGCGTCTTGGTCGTCGGCAATACGGTGACGATCGATGGCCAGTCCTCGGCAAAGAGTGCGAATGCGAAAGTATTCTTTGCTACGGGTCAGCAGTCTGAGATGACGGATACGAGCATCAAGGGCAATGGCGCGCCGGTCAATGTCGGCAAGGATGTCAAGTACGATGCGAAGAATACGGAATTTGCACCGGGCATGAAGACCATCGAGACGAAGCCGACGGATCCGACTACGCCGACGGACCCGACAAAGCCGACCGACCCGACGAAGCCGACCGACCCGACGAAGCCGACTGATCCGACTACGCCGACCGACCCGACGAAGCCGACTGACCCGACGAAGCCGACCAATCCGGACAAGCCGATTGTGACGCCGGACCCGAAGCCTGCCGTTGATGTCAAGAAGAACATCGAGCAGGGCAAGCAGGACATGACGAAGGCCATTGCCGACAACAAGGACAATGTCTCGGCAGCCGTCAAGCAGCAGTCTGAGAAGCTCAGCGACAGCAAGATGACGGATGAGGAGAAGGCTGCTCAGGTCAAGGGCTATGCAGAGGCCATCGAGGACAGCCAGGCAAGTGCAGCGGAGAAGCAGGCACTCGTCAAGGATACGGTCAAGAGCTTTGAGCCGACTCAGCAGTCGAGCATCGAGGCCCAGAACAAGCAGGATGAAGCTGCGCAGAACAGCAATGCCCAGACGGTCATCCCCGACGTGACGGTCAAGACTGTCGCCCCCGCAGCGCATGAAGGTGCTGCTGCTACGGTTACGGTCGACGGCACGGTCGTCAACGAGTAATCCCAACTGAAAAAATACAGAAAAGAGCTATGGCATAGCCATGGCTCTTTTTGATTGCGCTTTGCCTGGAATTGCGTAAAATGCTTATTTTAGTGTATAAAAGATATATTCTTTATTGACGTGGATATGACAAGTCAGTATAATGGAACAAGATGGATTCGACGAATAGCATAGGAGGTTGATGGATTTGTATCCAATGAAATTACAGGCACCGCTCAAGGACTACATCTGGGGCGGCACGAAGCTCAAGACGGATTACGGCAAGAAGACGGACCTCGAGAAGGTCTCGGAGTCGTGGGAGCTCGCCTGCCACAAGGATGGCATGAGCATCATCGAGAACGGCCCGGAGGCAGGCCGCACGCTCAAGTCGTATCTCGATGAGGCGGGCCCTGCCGTCCTCGGCGAGCACGCGAAGAAGTTCCCGTACTTCCCGCTGCTCATCAAGCTCATCGATGCCAAGGACAACCTCTCGGTGCAGGTCCATCCGGACAACGACTACGCGATGCGCGTCGAGGGCGAATACGGCAAGACGGAGATGTGGTACATCGTCGACTGCGAGCCAGGCGCCACGCTGATCTACGGCTTCAAGCACGCCATCTCGAAAGAAGAATTCGAACAGCGCATCGCCGATAACACCTTGCTCGAGGTCTGCAATCAGGTGCCGGTCCACAAGGGCGACGTCTTCTTCATCGCCTCGGGCACGCTGCACGCCATCGGCAAGGGCATCATCATCTGTGAGATCCAGCAGAACTCCAACACGACGTACCGTGTCTACGATTACGGCCGCGTCGGCAAAGACGGCAAGCCGCGCGAGCTCCACGTCAAGAAGGCCATCGACGTCACGAAGCTCGAGTCGGTCAAGGAACGCCCGCATCTCGAGGCGACAATTGACATCTTCGAAGGCACGACCGCGCGCCTGCTCGCATCCTGCGAGTACTTCACGGTCTACGAGCTCGACGTCGACGGCACGAGCCATCTGACGGCTGGTGAGGATTCGTTCCAGAGCTTCACCGTGCTCGATGGCAGCGTGATCCTGCGCACGGCCGACAGCGAGCTGACCTTCCAGAAGGGCGAGACTTCCTTCCTGCCGGCAGGCCTTGGCGCCTACACACTGACGGGCAAGGCACGCCTGGTCCTCAGCAAGATCTGAATGTGAAGGGGATGTTGTCTTATGGTCAAATATCAGGAAATAGCGAATGAATTGCGCAGCCAGATACAGGCGGGCGTTTATAAGCCGGGGGAGCAGCTGGCTCTGGAGCGCGAGATGTGCGAGCAGTACGGCGTCAGCCGCATCACCATCAAGAAGGCTGTCGATCAGCTCGTCAAGGAAGGCCTCGTCGTCAAGCGGCGCGGCTCGGGCACCTTCGTCAAGAGCCTCGCGAATGAGGACGTTCATGACATCAGCATGGCCAATCAGTTCTCTGGCTTCTCGAAGGTGTTCGAGGGGCATAAGGTCTCGACGAAAATCGTGCGTTTCGACATCATCCATCCGACGGCGGAGGTCGCAGAGAAGCTCAACATCACGACGGATGATTTCGTCTATGACATCGTGCGCCTGCGCCAGGTGGACGGCAGCCCGGTCGTCATCGAGTACACGAACATGCCGATTGAGCTGATCCCGGGCATCAAGCGCGAGGTGCTTGAGAAGTCGATCTACCGCTACATCGAAGAGCAGCTCCACTTCAAGATCCAGTCGGCGCATCGCTTCATCCGCGCCCTGCTGCCGACGCCCGAGGAGGAGGAACTGCTGCAGATCGAGCACGGCACGATGCCAATCCTCGAGGTCGAGCAGGTTGCTTTCCTCGACGATGGGCGTGCTTTCGAATATGCCAAGGCGCATCATCGCGGCGACAAGCAGGTATTTCGTGTCGTGAGCATCCGCTGATGCAAGAAGACCTCAGATCTATGGATCTGAGGTCTTCTTGTTTATCGTCATTGTGATGCTGATGTGTCAGCCTGTCCGGTGCCGTCGTCATCCGTATCCTCTTCGGGGATGGCGAGGTAGTCGCGGATGGCCGCAATCTCATCGGCGATGAAGAGGGCGGGCGGCGATTCGCGGATCATGACGGCCTGCAGCATGTGGCTCTGCTCTTCCTGGTCATCGGTGCTGAGGTTGGCCGGGTCGGCTGCCGCGCGCGTCAGAGCAATCGCGCGGTGCTGCGCGTCAGCGTAGGCATGTGCCTTGCGCACGAGCTCGATGGACTGGTCGTAGCAGAAGTCGTTGAGCGCGAGCGGCGGCGTGCGCCCCGCGATGCGCGTGTCGAGCGCCTGACTGTCCTTCTCGAGCTGCGCGAGGCGCAGGTAGGCCGTCTGGATGCTGATGATGTCGGCCTTGAAATCCGCGAGAATCTTATGGTAGCGCTGCCAGTTGCGGTCGAGGTCCTCGAGGTCTTTCTGGTAATCTGTATACCAGACGGCGAAGACCTGTTGCTGTTGCTGGCGCTCCTCGCGCACTTCCTGGCTGACGACGGCGTCGCTGCTGTGACGCGGCGTGGGCCATAGGAAGAAGACGATGGCGCTGGCCGCGCAGAGCACGAGGAAGAAGGCGAAGAAGACCTTGCGGCTTGGGATGTAGTGGTAGAGCAGGGCGAGCAGCACGACTGCGACGGCTGCCCCTATGTAGATGAGCATGTTCCCACCTCCGGAAATTCATGTTTTGATTCTATACTATCTCATATATAATGCTATTCTAGCAAATGCGTGCTGGAAAGACAATGGCGCAGTCTTGCAGGGGACGGGGGAACGCGCTATACTGAGGACATTGAGGTCATTTTAAGGATGTGATAGTTTGAAACAAAAGTTTTGGAAAAATTTCTGGCATCTGTTCCGCGGATACTGGAATTCAGAAGAGAAGTGGAAGGCGAGGGGGCTCTTGGCCTTCGTCATCGGCCTGAACTTCGCGTCGGTCTACCTGCTCGTCCGCCTCAACAGCTGGTACAATGTCTTCTACAATGCCCTGCAACAGTATCAGGCGGAGTCGTTCTGGCCGCTCATCGGCGAGTTCACGGGGCTGGCCTTCCTCTACATCATCCTCGCGGTCTATGCGATTTACCTGCGCCAGATGCTCCAGATCAAATGGCGGACCTGGATGACGAACCGCTATCTCGACGGCTGGATGAAGGACCAGGTCTACTACCGCCTGCAGGTCCTGCGCAGCGACACGGATAACCCGGACCAGCGAATCAGCGAGGACATCAACCAGTTCGTCTCGCTGACGCTGCAGCTGCTCATCGGCATCCTCAAGCAGCTCACGACGCTCGGCGCTTTCGGCGTCGTGCTCTGGAATCTCTCGGGTGCCTTCACCGTGCCAATCGGCGGCCACGAGTTCGTCATCTACGGCTACATGTTCTGGTTCTCGCTGCTCTACTCGGTGCTCGGCACGATTGGCGTCCACTTCGTCGGCCGCAAGCTCATCGGACTCAACTTCGACCAACAGCGCTACGAAGCCGACTTCCGTTTCAACATGATGCGCGTGCGCGAGAACAGCGAGAGCATTGCCTTCTACCGCGGCGAGCAGCCGGAGTCTGTCGGCTTTGCCGAGCGCTTTGCAAAGGTCATCAAGAACTACTGGCAGCTCATGCGCCGGACGAAGATCTTGAACTTCTACGTCAACGGCTACGGCCAGCTGGCCATCATCGTGCCGCTCGTCATGGCGGCGCCGCAGTATTTTGCCGGTGCCATGACGCTCGGCGGCCTCATGCAGACGTCGTCGGCCTTCGGCCGCGTACAGGATGCGCTGTCGTACTTCGTCTCGGTCTACGACACGATCGCACAGCTCGCTGCAGTTATCCGCCGTCTCTCGGGCTTCACGGCCCATATGGAGGGTGCGTCCGACATCAAGAGCGAGGTCGTGCGCGAAAAGGCCGCCGACGATGCGCTCGTCGTGCGCGACTTCGATGTCAAGCTGCTCGACGGCCGCGTGCTGCTCTCGGACTGCAACCTGACCATCAAAGAAGGCGAGCGCCTCTTGATCACGGGCGCTTCCGGTTGCGGCAAGAGCACGCTCTTGCGCACCTTAGCGGGCATCTGGCCGTACGGCAGCGGCGAGATCGAGATCCCGGAGAAGAGCCGCATCCTCTTCCTGCCGCAGCGCCCGTACCTGCCGCTCGGCAGCCTGCGCCGCGCGCTCTACTACCCGCTGAGCGCTTCGGGCCCTGAGGAGAACCTCAAGGATGTCCTGCGCAAGGTCGGCCTCGGGGATTTCATCCCGCGCCTCGACGACATCGACGACTGGAGCCGCATCCTCTCGCTCGGTGAGCAGCAGCGCCTTGCCTTTGCCCGCGTTCTTCTCGTCAAGCCGGACTGGGTCTTCCTCGATGAGGCGACCTCTGCCCTCGACGAGCCGCGCGAGCAGGAGATGTACGAGCTCATGCGCAGGGAACTGCCGCATACCGGCATCATCAGCGTTGGCCACCGCTCGACGCTCTTTAGCCAGCACGAAGAAGAACTCCACCTCACAGGCGACGGTAGCTGGCAGTGCCGTCCGGTCACGGCGTGAGGACATAAAAACAAAAAAAGAGCAGCATCGATGCTGCTCTTTTTTGTTCCTGTTTCCTGCTGATTTTCAGATGTTTGCAGTAAAATGATAAAATTACAGGGGGCATGCAGTAAAATGAAGCGCAGGGATTTTCTTCGGAATATGATGGTCATGGGGATCGGTCTGGCACTGGCACCAGAGCTGGCCGCGAAACAGGTCGCAGAGGCGGCCTGGCAGGACGGCGGCGATGTCCTGCCGGGAGTCACCATCCGTCCGACGCATCTCTCCTTCCGCTCCCTGACGAACCGGCGCAGGACTGATGCAATCATCGTGCACCATGTCGGCAACACGAACGCCGACGTGTCGGCCGAGACCATCCATCAGTGGCATCTGGCCAACGGCTGGGCCGGCATCGGCTACCATTTTGTCATCCGCAAGGACGGTTCCATCGAGCAGGGGCGCCCGATGGACACGGTCGGGGCACACTGCTACGGAGAGAACGACCACACGGTCGGCGTCAACCTCGTCGGCAACTTCGAGGACTATGTGCCGGAGGATGCGCAGGTGGCCTCGGCGAAGCGCCTGCTCGCGGCGCTCTGCCGCAATTACGGCTTTGCGCCCTCGAGCTCGACGATCTTCGGCCACCGCGACTTCAATGCGACGGCCTGCCCCGGGCAGAACCTCTACGACATACTGCCCGACATCATCCGTGGCGCATCCTCGCTCTACTGACATGCTTGCATCCGTTCCATCCGTTCAAAGAATCCATGACCTGCCGACCTACGAGGCCTGGCAGGTCTTTTATGTTTTTTCTAAAAAAGTGCGAAAAATTACGGATTCCGTGAAGGATTTTTTTCATTTCTATAGAACCTACATAATATACAAAGATAGTTTTCTTGATTTTTCGGTCCAATGAAGGGTGACAGAAACATTCAGGTAGTGTGGATTTGAATTGACGGAAAACTTACGGTTTTCGCATGGTTTTTCAGGGAAGGCAAGGTGAAGTCGATTAGTTCCATGAATGTTACGCATTTCATCAATAAATAAAATGATATTGCAATCATTGATAAAAGATGTATACTGACAGAGTACCATGTTTTGACGTTGCATGATCGGCAAGACGGCAATTGATGTAAGGGGAGACCGTCTTTGCTGAGGATATCCAAGGGGGATTTTGTATGAGAAAGACAGAATGCTTAGCAATGATACTGGCTGGCGGACAGGGAAGCCGCCTCGGCGCTTTGACGAAGAAGATCGCAAAGCCGGCCGTCCCGTTCGGTGGGAAATACCGCATCATTGACTTTCCACTCAGTAACTGCGCCAACTCCGGCATCGACAAGGTCGGCGTGCTGACGCAGTACCGCCCGCTCGAACTCCACAACTACCTGGCTTCGGGCAGCGCCTGGGATCTCGACAAGAAAGAAGGCGGCGTATTCATCCTGCCGCCGTATGCACGTGAAAAGGGTGCAGACTGGTATCGCGGCACCGCAGATGCCATCTACCAGAACCTGAACTTCATCGACCTCGCGGATCCGGAATACGTCCTGATCCTCTCGGGCGACCACATCTACACGATGGACTACTCCTGGATGCTCGATGCGCACAAGGCCAACAAGGCAGAGGCTACGATCGGCGTCATCGAAGTACCATGGGAAGAGGCTCCGCGCTTCGGCATCATGAACACGGACAAGACGGGCCGCATCGAGGCATTCGAGGAGAAGCCGGCTAAGCCGAAGAGCAACCTCGCTTCGATGGGTATCTACATCTTCAATAAGGACTTCCTCAAGAAGTATCTCGAGGAGGATGCCAAGGACGAGACGTCGAGCCATGACTTCGGCAAGAACATCATCCCGAAGATGCTCGCCGACAAGGCGCGCCTCTATTCGTACGCTTTCGATGGCTACTGGAAGGATGTCGGAACGATCGAGAGCCTCTGGCAGGCCAACATGGACCTGCTGCAGGATCAGCCGCCGTTTGAGCTCAATGGCGACTGGAAGATCTACTCCTCGAATCCTTCGATGCCGCCGCACTATGTAGGTCCTGACGCCAAGGTTAAGTGCTCGATGATCAGCGAAGGCTCGATGGTCCTCGGCGATGTCGAGAACTCGGTCATCTTCCCGGGCGTCCGCATCGGCAAGGGCGCGAAGGTCCGCAATTCGGTCATCATGCCGTCGACGGTCGTGCGCGAGAATGCCGTCGTCGACTACGCGATTGTCGCACAGAACTGCGAGATCAGCGAAGGAGCAAAAGTAGCAGGTGAGAAGGGTGCCATCACGGTCATCGCAGATGGCGAGACAGTCGTAGCAGCAGCGGCGGGCAGCAAGCAGGCCGGCTAAGATTATCAGCTCTCAACTAGTAGATACAACAGAACACAGACCAGAAGATCGGAGTGAATCAAATTGAAAACAGTAATGGGGATCATCAATCTTCAGGAAGACAACAGTCTCATCCGAGAGCTGACAGACCGTCGTGTCGTCGAATCGCTGCCGTTTGCCGGCCGCTACCGCCTCATCGACTTTGCTCTGTCGAGCATGGTGAACTCGGGCATCCAGAATGTCGGCATCATGCTGCCGGACAAACCGCGTTCGGTCCTGGATCATCTCCGTTCCGGTAAGGATTGGGATCTGGCCCGCCGTCATGACGGCCTCTTCTACCTGCCGGCTCCGCACGATGAGGAATCCAGACGCCGTGGCGATCTCAAGAACTTCTACTACAACCTCGACTTCTTCGAGCACAGCTCGCAGAAATACGTCCTGCTGGCAGGTGGCAGCTTCGTCTACAACATCAACTTCAACGAGCTGCTGCGCTTCCACCAGAACACGAATGCCGATATCACGATGGTCTACTACACGGCTGCGCAGGAAGCTGCGGGCCGCAGCACCGTCATCGAGACGGCTGAGAATGGCCTCGTCGAGGATATCGCCGAGAGGCCGGCCATCTACGATGGCTCGAAGGTCTCGATGAACGTCTTCCTCATGGAGAAGCGCATCTTCGTCGAGATGATCCGCTACAGCTATGAGCATGGCGGGCAGGACCTGCTGCTTGACGGCATCATCCGCCGCGCAGACGAGTACAACATCTATGCCTATGAGCACGATGGCTACGTTGCGCATGTCGATTCGACGGCTTCGTACTACAAGGCCAACATGGACATCCTCGAACCGTCGGTATGGGAAGAGCTCTTCATGGGTGAGAATTCCATCTACACGAAGGTCAAGGACGAGGTTCCGGTCCAGTACAAGGACACGGCCGTCGTCAAGAATTCGCTGATTGCCAATGGCTGCATCATCCGTGGTGAGGTCGAGAACAGCATCCTGTTCCGCGGCGTGACCATCGAGAAGGGCGTCAAGGTCAAGAATTCCATCATCATGCAGAAATGCGATGTGCAGGAGAATTCCCTGCTCGAGAATGTCATCTGTGATAAGAACGTAGTGATCACGAAGGAGAAATGGCTCAAGGGAGCGCAGAACTATCCGCTGATCGTTGCGAAAAATGTGGTGATCTAAGATTGGGACAAGCCGTTGTAAATAGAAATGCGTCAGCAGGTATGGGCTGGCACCTCATTTACGACGGCTTTTCTTTTATAGAACAAGTGAGTCTATAGAAAACAAGTAAGTCAAAGCCAAGGGGAGTGTTTTTTTTGGCACGAGAAACAAAGGAACAGAAACAAAAGAGCCGCGAGTTCGATAAGCTCAAGGAAAATCTGAAAATCCGTTTTGTCAATACGGCGCATCTGATGTATGGCCGCGAGATCAAGGACCTCACGAAGAACGAGGTTTACCAGACGGTAGCCGCGACGGCGAAGCAGTTCATCTCCGACAACTGGATCAAGACGAATAAGACGTATGCTGAGCGTCAGGAAAAGCAGATCTATTATTTCTCAATCGAATTCCTGCTCGGCCGCCTGCTCAAGTCGAACCTCATCAATCTCGGCATCGAGGAGGCCGTCAAGGAGGTCCTCGAGGATTTTGACCTCAGCCTCGTCAAGACGTTTGAGGAAGAGCCGGATGCAGGCCTGGGCAACGGTGGCCTTGGCCGACTCGCTGCCTGCTTCATCGACTCGATGGCGGCACACCGCCTGCCGGGCCACGGCTGCAGCATCCGCTACCAGTATGGCCTGTTCGAGCAGAAAATCATCGAGGGCAACCAGGTCGAGATCCCGGACAACTGGCTCAAGAACGGCTTTGCCTGGGAGTACCGCAAGCCGGATAAGGCCATCGACGTCAAGTTCAACGGCAATGCCTACATGAAGAAAATGCCGGACGGCAGCCTCAAGCTCGTCTACGAAAATCCGATGACGGTCATGGCAGTGCCGTACGACGTGCCGATTGTCGGCTACCACAACAACACGGTCAACACGCTGCGCCTCTGGAACGCAGAGGTCAACCGCGATTTTTCGGATTACGGCCGCCTGACGCAGGAACAGATGCGCCAGAAGAACGACTATCGCAACTTCGTCGAGAGCATCACGCGCTACCTCTATCCGGATGACAGCACGTACGATGGCCGCCGTCTGCGCCTTATCCAGGAGTACTTCTTCGTCTCCGCCGGCGTCCAGAGCATCGTGCGCCACTACAAGAAAGTCGGCATGGACATCCACGACTTCGCCCAGAAGATCGCCATCCACATCAACGATACGCATCCGGCACTCTGCGTCGCCGAGCTCATGCGCATCCTCGTCGATGAGGAAGGCCTCGAGTGGAACGAAGCATGGGCCATCACGAAGAACACGATCGCCTATACGAACCACACGATCATGCCGGAGGCACTCGAGAAGTGGCCAATCGACATGTTCAAGCCGTTGCTGCCGCGCATCTACATGATCATCGACGAGATCAACCGCCGCTGGCTCATTGACGTGCGCGACCGCTATCCGAACAACGAGCAGAAGGTCCACGAGCTCTCGATCATCCAGGACGGCATGGTCCACATGGCTCGCCTGTCGATCGTCGGTTCGCACAGCGTCAACGGCGTTGCGAAAATCCATACGGACATCCTGAAGTCCACGACGCTGCACGAATTCTACGAGTACAATCCGCGCATGTTCAACAACAAGACGAACGGCATCACGCACCGCCGCTGGCTCATGGGCGCGAACCCGGAGCTCTCAGACCTCATCGATGCGACCATCGGCAGCCGCCGCTGGCACCGTCATCCGGAGCAGCTCGACCTGCTCAACGATTATGTTGAGGACAAGCCGTTCCTCGAGAAACTCGGCGCCATCAAGCACCTGCGCAAGGAAGCTCTGGCGAAGTACGTCAAGGAGCACAATGGCATCGATGTCGATCCAGACAGCATCTTCGATATCCAGGTCAAGCGCATCCACTCGTACAAGCGCCAGCTCATGAACATCCTGCACATCATGTACCAGTATCATAAGCTCAAGACCGACCCGAATTTCGACATGCTGCCGACGACGTACTTCTTCGGCGGCAAGGCCGCCCCCGGCTACTACATCGCCAAGGAGACCATCCGCCTGATCAATGCAGTCGCGGATAAGGTCAACAACGATGCGAGCATCAAGGGCAAGATCAAGGTCGTCTTCATCGAGAACTTCGGCGTCTCGATCGGCGAGATCGTCTATCCGGCAGCCGATGTCAGCGAGCAGATCTCCACGGCATCGAAGGAAGCTTCGGGCACGGGCAACATGAAGTTCATGATGAACGGCGCAATCACGCTCGGTACGCTCGACGGCGCGAATGTCGAGATCCGCGATGCGGTCGGCGGCGACGAGAACTGCGTCATCTTCGGCCTCAAAGCGGAAGAAGTCCTCAACTACTATGCGACGGGCACGTACTCGGCCTGGGATGAGTACAACACGAATGAGAACGTGCGCCTCGTCGTCGACCAGCTGACGGACGGCACGTACGGCAACTTCCAGTCGCTGTCGGATTACCTGATCCGCGCGAACGACGAGTTCTTCATCCTCAAGGATTTCAATGCCTATGCGGATGCGCACGTCGAGATCATGAAGCGTTATCAGAAGCGCTTCCAGTGGCTGAAGTCTTCGGTCATCAACATCGCAAACTCGGGCGTCTTCTCGTCCGACCGCACGATTGATGAATACGCAAATGAGATCTGGCAGGTCAAGCCAGTCATGATCCCGTAAGCTGTGAACCGCAGGGGCACTGCCCCTGCCTGGTTCCAAGGGGATACACAGAGGGGGATTATTGTGAAAACATCAGAATTAAGCGAGTTCGACCTCTACCTCTTCCATCAGGGGACGAACTATCATGCATACGAGATGCTCGGCGCTCATTTTGTCGAGCGCGATGGCAAGAAGGGCGTGCGCTTTGCCGTCTGGGCACCGCATGCGAAATCCATCAGCGTCGTCGGCGACTTCAATGAGTGGGATACGCGCGTGAATCCGATGACGCGCGGCCGCGATGGCGAGATCTGGGAGGTCTTCATTCCGGACATCGAAGAGGGGGCTGTCTACAAGTATGCGATCGAGCCGCAGTGGGGCGGCCCGCGCATCATGAAGGCCGACCCGTACGGGTTCTATGCCGAGAAGAAGCCGAACACGGCTTCGCGCGTCTACGACCTCTCGAAGTACGAGTGGAAGGATGGCGACTGGTTTGAGCAGAAGAAGAAGGAGTCGTCCTACGAGCGCCCGATGCTGACGTATGAAGTCCATGCGGGCTCCTGGCGCCGCACGAAGGACGGCGAGTACCTTTCTTACCGCGACCTCGCAGACCAGCTCATCGACTACGTCAAGAAGATGAACTACACGCACATCGAGTTCATGCCGCTCTGTGAGCATCCGTTCGATGGTTCGTGGGGCTACCAGATCACGGGCTATTACGCCGTGACGAGCCGCTTCGGCACGCCGGATGACTTCCGCTATCTCGTCGACAAGGCCCATGAGAATGGCATCGCCATCATCATGGACTGGGTCCCGGGCCATTTCTGCAAGGATGAGCAGGGCCTGCGCCACTTTGATGGCCAGACGCTCTACGAGTCCGACAACGAGCAGCTCGCCGAGAACTGGGAGTGGGGCACGACGAACTTCGACTACGGCCGCACGGAGGTCCAGAGCTTCCTGATCTCGAATGCGATGTTCTGGTTCGAGGAGTTCCACATCGACGGCCTGCGCATCGACGCAGTCGCGAACATGCTCTACCTCAACTACGGCCGCAAGGATGGCGAGTGGACGCCGAACAAGTACGGCGACACGGGCAACCTCGAGGCCATGGACTTCCTCAAGAAGCTCAACGAGAGCATCTTCAAGTACCATCCGCAGGCCCTGATGATCGCTGAGGAATCGACGGCTTGGCCGCTGATCTCGAAGCCGGTCTACATGGGCGGCATGGGCTTCAACTACAAGTGGAACATGGGCTGGATGAACGATATGCTCAAGTACATGTCGCTCGACCCGATCTACCGCAAGTGGAACCACGACAAGGTCACGTTCTCCTTCATGTACGCCTTCAGCGAGAACTTCGTGCTGCCGCTCTCGCACGACGAGGTCGTGCACGGCAAGTGCTCGCTGATCAGCAAGATGCCGGGCGACTACTGGCAGAAGTTCGCCGGCCTGCGCACGTTCTTCGCGTACTGGATCGCACATCCGGGCAAGAAGCTGCTGTTCATGGGCGGCGAGTTCGGCCAGTTCATCGAGTGGAACTACGACGACAGCCTCGACTGGCATCTGCCGCAGCAGTACCCGATGCACAAGAAGATGCTCGCGTACAGCCGCGCACTCAATAAATTCTATTGCGACCACAAGGCACTCTGGCAGGTCGACTTCGACTGGAATGGCTTCCAGTGGATCGACTGCAACGACAACGAGAACAGCATCGTCTCCTTCATCCGCAAGGCGGAGGACCCGTCCGACTACCTCGTCGCCGTCTGCAACTTCACGCCGGAGGTCCGCCATGGCTACCGCATCGGCGTGCCGGAGAAGGGCAGCTACATCGAGGTATTCAACTCGGATGACGAGGCCTTCGGCGGTAGCGGCGTCAAGAACGAGGGCGAGATCAAGACGGAGGATGTCAAGTGGCATGACCGCGATCAGTCCATCGTGCTGACGATTCCGCCGATGGCAACTATCTATCTGCGCCACAAGGGACAGCTGGCCGCTGGCCGGAATTCTTTTGACGAGGCTCCGGCGGAGCTCGAAGTCAGAGGCCATGAAGAAAAAAGTTCTGCCGACAAGGCAGAAGCCGCCGAAGCAAAGCCAAAGAAGACGGTGCGCAAGCGCACGGCTGCCAAAAAGGCAGAGACGTCTGCAGAAGCTCCGGAAGAGAAGCCGAAGCGCCGCCGCTCTGCGGCCAAGACGACAGCCAAGAAGACGACGCGCAAGACGACGAAGAAGACAGCCAGCAAGACGGCAAAAGCTGCAGCTGCTGAATCCTGATTCTATTCTTGATGTTATTCTTGTTATTGATACTGCAATATCCACTATGAGGGGGATTCATGAATGAAAGTTCTATATGTTGCTTCTGAGGCTGTTCCTTTTGCCAAGACGGGCGGTCTTGCCGATGTGGCGGGCTCGCTGCCGAAGGCACTCAAGGCAGAGGGCGTCGATGTCCGCGTCATCATGCCGAAATTCGGCAAGATCCCGGAGAAGTTCCGCAATGCGATGGAGCACGTCTACGACGGTGAGATCCCGGTTTCCTGGCGTTCTAAATACGTCGGCCTCGACAAGATCGAGCACGACGGCGTCATCTACTACTTCGTCGACAACGAGGAGTACTTCCGCCGCGAAGGCTTCTACGGCTACGGCGATGATGCAGAGCGCTTCTCGTTCTTCTGCCGCGCCGTGCTCAACCTGCTGCCGGCCATGGACTTCTGGCCAGATGTCATCCACACGAATGATTGGCATTCGGGCCTCGTCAATGTGCTGCTGAAGCTCGAGCATCAGGGCGATGAGCGCTACGAGAAGATCCGCACGCTCTACACCATCCACAACCTCAAGTACCAGGGCGTCTTCCCGAAGGATGTCATGAGCGATGTGCTCGGCCTCGACTGGAAGTACTTCAACAACGGCGACCTCGAGTTTTACGATGCCGTCAACTTCATGAAGGGCGGTCTGATTTACGCTGACTACATCTCGACGGTCAGCAAGACGTATGCCAAGGAGATCCAGTACGAGTACTTCGGCGAGCATCTCGACGGCCTGCTGCGCAGCCGTCAGGACACGCTGTTCGGCATCGTCAACGGCATCGACTACGACGTCTACAATCCGAGCACGGACAAGAACCTCTACGAGGGCTACGATGTCACGACGCTCGA
>ENA-ORSS01002156-ORSS01002156.1-human-gut-metagenome-genome-assembly--contig:-NODE-2156-length-18366-cov-5.401617_pt1 | contig 18366 bp, 15 predicted proteins | sample MGYA00241899_ERZ509162 | MGnify/ENA primary metagenome ERZ509162 (study PRJEB26280, sample SAMEA2338641) | human gut metagenome | biome: human gut; feature: human-associated habitat; material: faeces... | reverse complement strand
AAAGGGCGGCCGGCGGTATCGGCTGCGGCAGAAAATCAATGGAATAGCAGGGCGTTTGCAGAAGCTCTTCGAGCCTGCGGTTTTTATCTTCCATGGGAGTCCTCCTTTTTGGAGTGGGATGTCCGATATTTCTGATAGATGGCAACCAGCAGATTGCCGATGCAAAAAAGCAGGACACAGCCGCATACCACCCAATCGGCGGTGGTCAACAGGTTGCTGGTGGTGCGTTTTGCCAGGTAGTAAAGGGTCCAAATCAGGGCAAGGAGAGAAAAGGTTTTCATCAAGACACCGCCTGTATGTACAACCAGTTGGATGGGCTGTTTTCAGTGTAACACAGGGAAGAAAAGAAAATCAATCCAGGCAGATGGGAACGCGCAAAGAAAAAGCCCTCGACCGATTTTGCATCGGTCGAGGGTTGCTGTTTTGGATTTATACGTTGAAGCGGAAGAGAACAACGTCGCCGTCCTGCATCACATATTCTTTGCCTTCGGAGCGGACCAGACCCTTTTCCTTGGCAGCAGCGATGGAGCCGTTGGCAATCAGGTCCTCAAAGGAGATGACCTCTGCACGGATGAAGCCGCGCTCAAAGTCGCTGTGAATCTTGCCGGCAGCCTGCGGTGCTTTGGTGCCGCGGGTGATGGTCCATGCGCGGACCTCCGGTTTGCCTGCGGTGAGGTAGGAGATGAGTCCGAGCAGGTGGTAGCCAGCCTTGATCAGACGGTCCAGACCGGATTCCTGCAAGCCCAGCTCCTCCAGGAACATCATCTTGTCCTCGGTGGACATATCGGAGATTTCCTCCTCCAGACGGGCACAGATCGGAACGACCTCCGAGTTTTCTTCGCGGGCAACCTCCAGCACCTCGTTATAGAAGGGGTTTGAATCCAGTTTGCCGTTGAAGTCGTTGTCGCTCATGTTGGCAACATAGATGATTGGCTTGTTGGAAAGCAGCGGGATGTCCGCCATAATCTGTTTTTCCTCGTCGGTAAAGTCCATGCTGCGGGCGGATTTGCCCTCCTCCAGATGGGCTTTGACGCGGTTGAGCAGATCGACCTCTGCCAGATACTTTTTGTCACCTTTAGCAGCCTTGACCGCTTTGTCGATGCGTCGGTCCAGAATGTCCAGGTCGGAGAAGATCAGCTCCAGATTGATGACCTCGATGTCGCGGCGCGGACCGATGCTGCCCTCTACATGGACAATCTCTCCGTCCTCAAAGCAGCGGACGACGTGGACGATGGCATCCACCTCACGGATGTTGGAGAGAAATTTATTTCCCAGACCCTCGCCCTTGGAAGCGCCCTTGACCAGACCTGCGATGTCCACAAATTCGATGACGGCAGGGGTAATCTTTTCCGGGTCGTACATCTTTGCCAGTGCATCCAGACGGTGGTCGGGAACAGCAACGGTGCCGATGTTTGGTTCGATGGTGCAGAAGGGGTAGTTGGCAGACTGTGCGCCTGCGTTGGTGATTGCATTGAAAAGCGTGCTCTTGCCGACGTTCGGCAGACCCACGATACCAAGTTTCATATTGATTCGTTCCTTTCTATAAGTGAAAAAAGCAGATACACCTTTATTATATCCTTTGTCGACAGTTTAGGCAAGAGCTGCGCTGCCAAAATCGAAGACGGAGATTTCATCGGTTTGGCAAAATCTGTTTAAAGTTTTTTCACCATTTTTCGGCACAGTTTAGTATAATAAATAGTAAAGCCCGAGGGGATTTTCGACAAAAAACAGGGTGCAAGCCCTTCGGTTTTGTGCTATAATAAAGAAGAAAATGCGGCACATATCCATGGCGTCTGTCCGCTGCTGCGGCGCCACGGCTGGGGGATTTTTGCAGGGCAGCGGAGAAAAGGAGCAATTTATGTCTATGGGAAAAATCCTGGTTGCAGATGACGACCAGAATATTGCGGAGCTGCTGAGATTATACCTGGAAAAGGAAGGATATACTGTAGTGCTTGCGGCAGACGGCGAGCAGGCAATCGAGCGTTTTAATGCGGAAAATCCAGACATCGTGCTGCTGGACATCATGATGCCAAAGCTGGACGGCTGGCAGGTGTGCAGGGACATCCGCAAAAAATCCAACTGCCCGATCATCATGGTCACTGCCAAGGGCGAAACCTTTGACAAGGTGCTGGGTCTGGAGCTGGGCGCCGACGACTATGTGGTCAAGCCGTTTGATGCAAAAGAGATCGTAGCGCGCATCAAGGCTGTGATGAGAAGAACCGGAAAAGCTTCGGCTGGCAGCGATGTCAAGGAGGTTTCCTACGACAAGCTGGTGGTCAACATGACCAAATATGAGCTGAAGGTGGACGGAAAGGTCATCGACACACCACCCAAGGAGTTGGAGCTGCTGTACCATCTGGCAAGCAATCCAAACCGTGTTTATACCAGGGACCAGCTGCTCAACGAGGTATGGGGATTTGAGTATTACGGAGACTCCAGAACGGTGGACGTACACGTCAAACGCCTGCGTGAAAAGCTGGAGGGTGTGTCCGACAAATGGAGCCTGAAAACGGTATGGGGCGTCGGATACAAATTTGAAGTGAAGGAATAGCTGTTCCAAGCCGCTGTACAAGGAATACAGCGGCTTTTTTGACGGAAATCGACAAGAAGTGTCAAAGGAGGAAGATCTATGCAGCGAGGACTGGTAAGAAGATATTTTACCATGTGTTGTTCGATTATCCTGACCAGCATCATTTTGCTGGGCGTGATTTTCATGGTGTTTGCAGCACAGTATTTTAAGGAGGACAAGCTGGGCGCTTTGGAGAAAAATGCCAAGTATGCTGCGGAGATGACCGAACGGTATATCATATCTGTGGACGGAAGATACCAGCTGGTCAACAATGCACTGCTGACCAGCTCATGGATTCCGATGGCAAAGGCGCTGGATGCGGACATTTACCTGGCAAACCTGTCGGGCGATGTGCTGTTGTGTACCCACCGTTCCACCTGCAACCACATGGTGTATGGGATTGAGGAGGAAATGATTCAGAAGGTCAAAAACAACGGCTGCTACACCGAGGTGGGCAAGATGGGAGAAATCTACAAAAGCTCCTACTACACCGCCGGTGTGCCGCTGACCTTGTCGGACGGGCAGATTGCAGGGGTCATCTTTGCTTCCAGCTCTGCGCAGGGTCTGACCGAATTTATGGGAGATATTCTCAAAATGTTCCTGCTGAGTGCGCTGGTGATGCTGGTGGTGACTTTTGCACTGGTATATGTGGTCACCGGCAACATGGTGCGCCCGCTGCGGAAGATGCTTAAAGCAACCGAGGCGTTTGCCAAGGGCGACTTCAGTGTTCGGGTGCCCATCCGTGAGCAGGACGAAATTGGAAAACTGTCAATGGCATTCAATAATATGGCGGACAGTTTGGCACAGCAGGAGACGGTGCGTCGGTCGTTTATCGCCAATGTCTCCCACGAGCTGAAAACACCGATGACCAGTATTGCCGGTTTTATCGACGGTATCCTCGACGGCACCATTCCGCCGGAGAGGGAGCGGCATTATCTGACACTGGTCTCCGATGAGGTCAAGCGTTTGTCGCGTCTGGTGCGCTCGATGCTTAACATTGCCAAAATCGAGGCAGGGGAGATGAAGCTCAACCCGACCGTCTTTGATGTCAACGAATCGGTGCTGTCGAGCATCTTCACCTTTGAGCAGACCATTGATGCCAAACATCTGGAGATTCGCGGACTGGAGGACACCGGAAAGATTATGGTCGAAGCCGATCAGGATTTGATTCATCAGGTGGTGTACAACCTGCTGGAGAATGCGGTCAAGTTTGCAAACGAGGGCGGTTATGTCGAGGTCAGCTATACGGTGGACCCCAAGCGCACCTACATCAACATCAAAAATTCGGGCGACGGCATCCCGAAGGATGAAATTTCCAAGGTGTTCGACCGATTCTACAAAACCGACCGCTCCAGAAGCATGGACAAGACCGGCGTGGGTTTGGGGTTGTACATCGTGCGCTCGATTGTCAACCTGCACCAGGGAGAGGTCATCGCCCGCAGCGTAGAGGGTGAATACTGCGAGTTCAGCTTCTCGGTAGCAACCGCTCCCAAGGCGCTGACCCGTCAGCCAAAACCGGTTTCGGTGCGTGAAGTCTAACAGCTTTGCCGAATGTAAAAATGATGAAGAAAAATTCATTATTTTAGCAGAAAAAAGTATGAAACAGTTTAAGCCTTGTTTCATTTATCTTCATAAATTGCGGATATAATAAACACTGTAATCAAACAAGAACAACAGCTATCCGGGTGAGGTGCTTGTGACAGCCGGAAGCAGGGAGGTTTTGCAATATGGATGATAAGAGATTGAATGAAAACGGCGAGCAGCCAAATGAGGAAATGAATCAAAATGAGCAGCCCGTACAGAACGAGCAGCCATCGGAAAGCTCCGGCAGCGGCTGGGTATTTTCTGACAAAAATGTTTCCGGCAGCGGGCAGGAGGAAGCACAGCGGGCAGGAGGCGTTTTCCACAAGGAAGAAACCACGTCCGGTGAGCAGCCGAACGAAGAGGGCTGGTACCATTCGGGACCGAAAAAGCAGCAGGAAAACACCTCGGGCTACAACAGCCGTTACAGCTATGGCGACAACAGTGCCCAGCAGGATGCCGCTGAGCCGCATATCGACCCAAAGGAAAGCGAAAGCTACAAATGGAATTATGAGGATTATAAGGCAGAGCCAAAACATACATCCTCCAAAAACAAAAAGAACAAGGGGCTGCGGGTGTTCACCATCATTATGTGTGCCATCCTGTGTGCCGGTGTCATCAGCCTTGCCGGTTATGGAACCTATGCACTGATCTCCGACCAGCGTGCGCCGCAGACGGAGGAAGTTCCGAGTGCTGAGGCCCAATCGCAGGCAGGAACCCAGTTGACCTTAAACAACAAGCCGGATTCGACCGGCTCGGAGGCAGTCAATCTGTCGGAGGGTCAGCTGACCATCACCGACCGTTACAACAAGGTGCTGCCTTCTACCGTAGGTATCGTGGGATACATCCAGAGCCAGCAGAGTATCTTCGGCGGCGAGCAGAGCCAGGGTTCGGGTATTATCCTGAGCGCAGACGGCTATATCGTGACAAATGCCCATGTTGTCAGCGGCGCAACCAGCATCAAGGTAGTGCTCAACGACAACAGCGAATACAATGCCACCGTGGTCGGCTCGGATGAAAAGACCGACCTTGCGGTTTTGAAGATCGATGCCACCGGACTGACTCCGGCAGAATTTGGAAACTCTGACCAGATGCAAATCGGTGAGCAGGTCATCGCCATCGGCAACCCGGGCGGACTGGAGCTGGCAGGCACCTTGACAGTGGGATATGTGTCGGCGGTCAACCGTCCAATCACCACCACCGGCGGCAGCACCATCGACTGCATCCAGACCGATGCTGCCATCAACCCGGGCAACTCGGGCGGTGCGCTGGTCAACTCCTATGGACAGGTCATCGGAATCAACTCGCAGAAGATTGCAGCGACCGAGTATGAGGGTATTGGCTTTGCCATCTCCATCAACGAGGCACAACCAATCATCAATGATTTGATTGAGTACGGTTATGTCCGCGGCAGAGTGGTCATGGGTATCACCATGCAGATCATCGACCCAACCTTCGCAGCTATCTACGGTTACCAGCCGGGTATCGGTGTTGTATCGGTTGAGCAAAACTCTCCGGCAGCCAAAGCAGGTCTGGTAGCGGGCGACATCATCACCGCCATCGACGGCGAGAGCATCACCTCGCAGGAGACTTTGACCTCCATCCTGGAAGGTCATAAGCCGGGCGATGTCATTGAGCTGACCGTTTACAGACAGGCAATGCAGAGCTATGGCAAGGACCAGCAGCTGACTCTGAAGCTGGAGCTGGGTGAGGCAGGCGCTCCGTCGGACACCACCGTACAGACCGAACAGCCACAGCAGTCACAGCAGCAGGTTCCTTCCCAGAATGAAAACAACTCTGGAAAAAGCTTCTGGAGCTGGGGCAACTAAAGCAGCCAATCACAAGATAACCAGCGCTTTTTTGAACGCATAAATACTTTCCTTTCAAAAAGAACACCCGCGGCACCGGACAACAGGCGACCAAGGGTGTTCTTTTTTGCAGGAAAAGAGCAAAAAAATTTCTATGCCTTGTTAAAAAAATATCCAGCAAACGGGTGGAAATCTGTACAATCTCGGAAAAACGAGTAAATAACCGGCTGTAACGATTGATTTTATCAGAATTGTAAGATATAGTTTTATTAGGACTTTGCAGACAGGACAAGCTGGCTGGCAGGGTCAACGATTGTGCAATAAAAAGAGATGGTATTTTACAAAAGGAGTGTGCACCATATGAGAAAGACGAAGATCATCTGTACACTTGGACCGGCAAGCGAGTCCGAAAGCACGTTAAGGGAAATGATCAAAGCGGGAATGAACGTTGCCCGTTTTAACTTTTCGCACGGAAGCCACGAGGAGCATCAGAAGCGCCTGGATGTGGTAAAAAAATTGAGAAAAGAGCTGGATGTTCCGCTGGCAACCCTGCTGGACACCAAAGGACCGGAAATCCGTCTGGGCAAGCTCAAGGACGGAAAGGCAGTTTTGCAGGAAGGCAACCCGTTTGTGCTGACCACCGAGGATCTGCTGGGCGATGACACCATCGCTTCCATCACTTTCAAGGACCTGCCAAGGGATGTTTCCAAAGGTGACCACATCCTGATTGACGACGGTCTGATCGAGCTGCTGGTAGAAAAGGTGGAAGACACCCGAATCAGCTGTGTGGTCCTCAACGGCGGACCGATCTCCGACCGCAAAGGCGTCAATGTTCCGAATGTAGACCTGTCGATGCCGTATTTAAGCGACAAGGACCGCGATGATATTCGTTTTGGTATCAAAGCCGGGTTTGACTTTATCGCAGCTTCCTTTACCCGCTGCGCGCAGGATATTTTGCAGATTCGTGAAATCCTGGAAGAGAACGGCTGCAACACCATCAAAATCATTGCGAAGATTGAAAATGCACAGGGCGTCAACAACATCGATGAAATCCTGCGCGTTTCCGATGGTATTATGATTGCCCGCGGCGACATGGGTGTTGAGATTCCGCTGGAGGATGTCCCGGTTATCCAGAAGATGCTGATTCAGAGGGTCTACACTAGTGGTAAGTATGTTATCACCGCAACCCAGATGCTGGACAGTATGATGAACCATCCGCGTCCGACCCGTGCAGAGGCAACCGACGTTGCCAACGCTATCTATGACGGCACCAGCGTTATCATGCTCTCCGGTGAGACTGCTGCCGGAAAATATCCGGTAGAGGCAGTTCGGACAATGGCAAGAATTGCGGAGCGTACCGAGGAAGACATCAACTATCGCCGCCGCTTCCGTGAGCATGAAGGCACGGTGAACCGCGATGTGACCAATGCGATTTCCCATGCGACCTGTTCGGCAGCGTATGACCTGGAGGCAAGCGCCATCATCACCGTTACCCAGTCGGGTCAGACCGCTCGTATGATCAGCAAATACCGTCCGCAGATGCCAATCATCGGTTGCACCACCCAGATGCCGACCTACCGCCATCTGAGTATGTCCTGGGGTGTTGTGCCGGTATTGTGTGGGGAGCAGAACACCGAGGATGGTCTGTTTAAGCACGCTATGGCGCGTTCGAAGGAGTGCGGAGTGGTACAGGACGGCGACCTGGTCGTCATCACCGCAGGTGTTCCGCTGGGAATTCCGGGCACTACCAACCTGCTCAAGGTGCAGACGGTGGGGGATGTCATTCTGCACGGAACCGGTATCGGTGAAGGCAACATCAAGGCAGGCGTCTGTGTAGCAAAGAGCGAAAGAGAAGCGCTGCAGAACTTCCGTGCCGGAGATATTCTGGTCATCGACAGCACCACCAACGAGCTGCTGGATGTGATGAAGAAAGCCTCCGGCATCATCACCTCGCAGGGTGGTGTGAATTCTCACGCAGCAGTGGTCGGACTGGCGCTGAACATTCCGGTCATTGTTGGAGCAAAAGATTGTACACAGGTTCTGCGCAACGGAACCTCCATTCTGCTGGATGCAAGCAAAGGGGTTGTCTGCAACCTGACCAACCAGCAGTAGAGGATTGAAAACGGAAACGGTCCGTCGAAAGGAGCTTTTATGAAAGGAATTCTGAAAAAAGCAATGGCTGCCGCACTGGTAGCGGTCATGGTGTTGTCGATGAGCGGCTGCACAGAGGAAGAGCAACCGCAGACCAATCAGCCGCAGCAGGAGCAGCAGCAAGACGACGGACAGCAGCCGGAAACTCAACAGGAGCAGGAGGAGCAATCCCAACAGCAAACGGTGACGGCGCCCAGCCTGAGCCAGCAGCTCAAGGAGGCAAAAGCCAAGAACGATGACATCATCGGGTGGCTGAAGATTGATGACCTGAAGGTGGACGGAGCAGTCGTCCAGGCGGAAAACAACACCAAGTATGAGCGCTTGAACGAGTGGGGACAGTACAGCTGGACCGGAACCTACTTTGCCGACTATGAGTGCAACTTTGACAGCCGGGAATCCCTTTCCAAAAATACGGTCATCTATGGGCATAATGTGGATTTCAATGACAATCGGGATGGGGAGCGCTTCAGCCAGCTGCTTTATTTTGCGGACGAGGAGTTTGCAAAGCAGCATCCGTACGTTTACTTTACCATCGACGGGGATGACAAGAGCAGCGAGATGGTCTGGGAAATCTTTTCGGTGTTCTATACCACCACGGATTTTGACTACATCCGCATCAACAAGGACTATCGAAACCCGCAGGAGGGTGAGATCACCGATGCCCAGCTGATGAATATTATCAAGGGAGCACAGGAGCGCTCGGAGTACGACTATGAGGTGGAGGTCAGCGGAGAGGACAAGATTTTGACCCTCTCGACCTGCTCGTATAAATACGGCAGGCGCAAGGATGTCCGCTTTGTGGTGATGGCAAAGCTGCTCGATGAGGATGCGGTGCTGCATACGCAGGCAAAGCTGACCCAGAACACCGATAAAAAAACGGTGGAATAAGAGATGAAAAAAGCAGCCTGACCCAATCGGTCAGGCTGCTTTTTTCATATTCAAACTCTCTTTATTACTGAATGCGTGCTCTTAAAGCAGCAACAATCGGTGCCCAGTCCACCCCGTGAACCATAGCGGCTTCTTCAATCGTTTCGCCGCGAGCGCCCGGTCAGCCGACACAATGCATACCAATGCCAAAGAAGATTTCGGCAAGGGAGCTGTCGTAGTCCAGAACATCACCAATGATGGTGTCCTTTGTAACGGTAAATGCCATAAAGTTGTCCCTCCTTCCTGTGTTGGGTTCAGTTATCTTTTATGATTTTTGTACAAGCACATTATAATACAAAAAAGGTATAAAATCAAGAACGGGAAACAAAACAAACCGTGAACAAAAAATCCCACTCAAACGGCTGTTTGAGTGGGAAGAAAGGTTCGGTTATTCTTCATCGGTCTGCTCGGGAACGGGCAGAATCTCGGCACGCAGCTTTGCGATGCGGCGTTCATCGGTGGCAAGAACGGTAAATTTGACATTGCCCACCTGTACCGATGGGTGTTCGTCCTTGGCAGGGATGCAGTCAAGCAGGTCGGTAATCATGCCGCTGAGGGTGTCGTAGTCCTCTTCGGGACCGATGTTCATGCCCAGCAGCTCCTCGACGTCGTCCACAGACATGGAGCCGTCCAGAACGAAGATGGTGTCGGAAAGCTTCTGGTATTCCTCTTCCTCCTGGTCATACTCGTCCTGCATATTGCCGACGATTGATTCCAGCAGGTCCTCCATGGTAACGATACCGGAGGTGCCGCCGTACTCATCGACGACAATCGCCATCTGGGTTTTCTTTTCCTTAAAGGTTTTGAAAAGGTCAGAACAGCGGTTGGATTCGGGGACGAAGATGGCTTTGCGGATAAAGGGGAGGATTGGCTGGTTGGAAATTTGCTCCACTGTTTCGGTGATGCAGCGCAGCATATCCTTGGCGTAGACGATGCCGACGATATTGTCGATGTCGTCCTCATAGACCGGGATTCGGGAGTAGCCTTTGTCGATGGCAAGCTGGATGACGTCCATCACGGTAGCGGTGTTTTCTACGGCGGCGACGTCAGTTCGGTGGGTCATTACATCCTCCACGGTGATGTCGTCGAACTCAAAGATGTTGTCAATCATGTCGGCTTCATCCTTTTCGATGGAGCCTTCTTCGTTGCCGACGTCGACCATCATGCGGATTTCCTCTTCGGTGACCTGCTCCGGCTGGTCATCGGCGCTGATGCCGAACAGACGCAGGACCAGGTTGGTGCTGGCGGAAAGAACAGCCACAAAGGGCTTGGAGATGGTGAACACAAAGCGGATGATCGGAGCGACCATCAGGGAAATCTTTTCGGGATGGTGCATAGCGATGCGCTTGGGGACCAGCTCACCGAGAACAAGGTTAAAGTATGCCAGCAGCAGGGTGATGGAGATCAGAGCGATGGTCTGAGCGGCAGGCAGCGGCATATAAGAGGAAAGAAAGGCTGCAAACGGCTCGGAGAATTTGTCGGCGGCCTGCCATAAATCCGGCAAGGGTGACACCGATTTGGATGGTGGAGAGGAACTTGGAAGGCTCTGAGACCATCTTGTGCAGGATGGCGGCGCGCTTGTTGCCGTCCTCTGCCATTTTTTTGAGCTTGTTGTCGTTGAAGGTGACGATGGCGATCTCGCTCATAGCAAAGAAAGCGTTGATAGCGATGAGCACCAGAAGGATGACGATTTGTAAGATTGTACTGTCAGGGTCCATTTTTTACTCCTTTTTGTTAAAGACTGAAGGTTTGATTCGAAAATGATGAGAAGCACCGAAAACTTCCATCATACACTTTAATACTATACACAAATCGAAAGGGGTTGTCAATTTGACTTTTGCGCACAAAAAAGACGATATTCCCCTTTGTGGAGAGGTTGCGACGCAGGGAAAGGGCTTTTTTGTGCAAAAGCTTCGCAGAGCGGGTCCTTGCGCAGTGAACAGAAGCGAACATAAAAGGAGGAAACGATTTTGATGAGAGAAGCTTTGGCGGTGCGGGAGGAGAAGAGGGTGAAAACTGACTAAATAGGTACAGGATAAATTGTGCGATGTGGTAAAATTGTTAAAAAAGTATAGGGACAATCCAATAAGTTGGCACACTTTGTCCCTTTACAATACGACCAAAAAATGATAAACTTTATAACGTAGGTATGTGTGATATGATTATAGCATAACATCCATCTAAACCTATCAAGGAGGAATAATACATTATGGCTAGATCTATGAAAACCATGGACGGCAACAATGCTGCTGCATATGTATCTTATGCATTTACAGAAGTTGCCGGCATTTACCCGATCACCCCATCCAGCCCAATGGCTGACTATGTGGATCAGTGGTCTGCACAGGGTAAAAAGAACATCTTCGGTTCCACTGTCAAGGTAATGGAGATGCAGTCCGAGGCTGGTGCGGCAGGTACCGTACACGGTTCCCTGAACGCAGGCGCTCTGACCACCACCTATACCGCATCCCAGGGTTTGCTGCTGATGATCCCGAACATGTACAAAATCGCAGGCGAGCTGCTGCCAACCGTTTTCCACGTTTCGGCAAGAACCGTAGCTTCCCACGCGCTGAACATCTTCGGTGACCACTCCGACGTTTATGCTTGCCGTCAGACCGGCTTTGCTATGCTGGCTGAGACAAACCCACAGGAAGTTATGGACCTGGGCGCTGTTGCTCACCTGGCTACCATCAAGAGCCGCGTTCCATTCATCAACTTCTTCGACGGCTTCCGTACCTCCCACGAGATCCAGAAGATCGAAGTATGGGATTACGAAGACCTCAAAGAGATGTGCGACATGGATGCAGTAGAAGCATTCCGCAAACGCGCACTCAACCCAGAGCATCCAACCATGCGCGGTTCCCACGAGAACGGCGACATCTTCTTCCAGCACCGCGAGGCCTGCAACAGCTACTACACCGCCCTGCCCGCCGTGGTGGAGAAGTACATGGACAAGATCAACGCCAAGCTGGGCACCGACTATAAGCTGTTCAACTACTACGGCGCCGCCGACGCTGACCGCGTCATCGTGGCCATGGGCTCCATCTGCGACGTGGCTGAGGAGGTCATCGACTACCTGAACGCCCACGGCGAGAAGGTGGGTCTGGTGAAGGTTCGCCTGTTCCGCCCCTTCGCTCCCGAGAAGCTGATCGAGGCTATCCCCGCCACCTGCAAGAAGATCGCTGTTCTGGACCGCACCAAGGAGCCCGGCGCTCAGGGCGAGCCCCTGTATCAGGATGTGGTCACCGCTCTGGCCAACGCCGGCAAGAACGACATTACCGTCATCGGCGGTCGTTACGGTCTGGGCAGCAAGGATACGCCTCCTGCCTCCGTGTTCGCTGTGTACACCGAACTGGCCAAGGCTGAGATGAAGCGCCAGTTCACCATCGGCATCGTGGACGACGTGACCAACATGTCCCTGCCCGAGGATCCCAACTGCCCCAACACCGCGGCAGAGGGCACCATCGAGTGCAAGTTCTGGGGTCTGGGCGGCGACGGTACCGTTGGCGCCAACAAGAACTCCATCAAGATCATCGGCGACCATACCGACAAGTATGTTCAGGCGTACTTCCAGTACGACTCCAAGAAGACCGGCGGCGTCACCATCAGCCACCTGCGCTTCGGCGACAAGCCCATCAAGAGCCCGTACTACATCAACAAGGCTGACTTCGTCGCCTGCCACAACCCGTCCTACATCACGAAGGGCTTCCCCATCGTCCGTGACGTCAAGCCGGGCGGCGTGTTCATGATCAACTGTCAGTGGACGCCGGAAGAGCTGGCCCACCATCTTGACGCCGCTTCCAAGCGCTATATTGCTGAAAACAACATCCAGCTCTACACGATCGACGCCATCGACCTTGCGCAGAAAATCGGCATGGGCAAGCGCACCAACACCATCCTTCAGTCCGCATTCTTCTCCCTGGCCAAGGTCCTGCCGGAAGAAGACGCCATCAAGTACATGAAGGAAAAGGCGACGCAGTCCTACTCCAAGAAGGGCATGGACGTCGTCGAGATGAACCACAAGGCCATCGACGCCGGCGCCACCGCCTACGTGAAGGTCGACGTTCCCGCCGACTGGGCGAACGCTGAGGACGTTGTCACCGAGCACAACCTCGAGGGCAAGCCCGAGCTCGTCAAGCAGGTCAAGAACATCCTCTTCCCGGTCGACAAGATGGACGGCGATTCCCTGCCCGTCTCCACGTTCGTCGATCATGTCGACGGCCAGTTCGAGCTGGGCGCTGCCGCTTATGAGAAGCGCGGCGTTGCCGTTGCGGTTCCGGAATGGGATTCCAAGAAGTGCATCCAGTGCGGCAACTGCGCATATGTCTGCCCGCACGCCACCATCCGCACGGTCGCTCTGACCGACGAGGAAGCCAAGAACGCACCCGCTGCTGCCAAGATCGTCCCGGTCAAGGCCGGCAAGGGCAAGGGCGTTTATCAGTTCACGATGGCCATCTCCCCGCTCGACTGCATGGGCTGCGGCGTCTGCGTCGGCGCTTGCCCCGAGAAGGTCCAGGCCATCAAGATGGTCCCGCAGGAGACCCAGCTCGATCAGCAGGAAGTCTTCGATTACTGCGTGGCCAAGGTTGCAGACAAGAAGGAGCTCCAGACACCCGACGTCAAGGGCAGCCAGTTCCGCAAGCCGCTGCTTGAGTTCTCCGGCTCCTGCGCAGGCTGCGCCGAGACCAGCTACGCGCGTCTCGTCACCCAGCTGTTCGGCGACAAGATGTATATCTCCAACGCCACCGGCTGCTCCTCCATCTGGGGCAACCCGGGCGCTACCAACCCGTACTGCACGAATGCCGAGGGCAAGGGCCCCGCATGGTGTAACTCCCTGTTCGAGGACAACGCGGAGCACGGCTTCGGCATGTACCTCGGCCAGAAGGCCATCCGTGACAGCCTGATCGAGAAGACCAAGGCCCTCATCGCTGTCGAGTGGACCAACGCCGACCTGAAGGCTGCTGCCCAGAAGTACCTCGACACCGTCAACGATCTCGAGGCCAACGCCGAGGCCACCAAGGCCTACGTTGCGGCTCTGGAAGAGAACGTCGCGACCGTCGACGAGCTGGCTGCCAACGAGAAGTTCGCGGCTCACGCTGCCGAGCTCAAGGCCAAGGGCGAAAAGTACTGCGACTGCGACGCCTGCGCACTTGGCGCGGACATCCTGTCCAAGAAGGATTACCTCAGCAAGAAGTCCGTCTGGATCTTCGGCGGCGACGGCTGGGCTTACGACATCGGCTTCGGCGGCGTCGACCATGTCCTCGCTTCCGGTGAAGACGTCAACATCTTCGTTTTCGACACCGAGGTCTACTCCAACACCGGCGGACAGGCTTCCAAGGCTTCCAACATCGGTCAGGTCGCACAGTTCGCGGCTGCCGGCAAGGAGACCAAGTCCAAGTCCCTCGCTGAGATCGCAATGAGCTACGGCTATGTCTACGTCGCGCAGGTCGCCATGGGCGCCAACGCCGCGCAGACCCTCAAGGCCATTCAGGAAGCGGAAGCTTACCATGGCCCGTCGCTCATCATCGGCTATGCTCCGTGCGAGATGCACTCCATCAAGGGCGGCATGCAGAACTGCCAGAAGGAAATGAAGAAGGCTGTCGACTGCGGTTACTGGAACATGTTCCGCTTCAACCCGGCCGCGGAGAAGAAGTTCACGCTGGACTCCAAGGCTCCCGCCGGCGGCTATCAGGAATTCCTGATGAACGAAGCCCGCTACAGCCGTCTGACCCGCGAGTTCCCGGAGCGCGCGACCGTTCTGTTCGCAAAGAACGAAGAGAACGCCAAGGAGCGCTACGAGCACCTGCTCAAGCTGGTCGACATGTACGACAAATAAGCAAAATTCCCGTAAAAAGGGCAGTACCGCAAGGTACTGCCCTTTTTTTCTGCATAATCGGCGCGATTCTGCAAACGCTGTCAGAGAGGTGACTGTTATGACAAGCGACGAGACCTTCCGCTACGATCCCACGCCCATGAACCACGCATTCCCCGGCCAGCCGGACGACTGCTTCGACATGGTCAACCAGTACGGCACGTACAACATTCAGAAGACTGCTGACACCGACAACGCCTATCCTGCCATTGCGCAGGGGATGCCGAAGGTCGGTCACTTCGCGCGCTGCAGCAAGGCAATGTTCGATCTGGCAGGCGGAGAAAAGAAAAAATAAGCAAAAACCGGCGGAGCGCAATCGCGCTCCGCCGACTTTGTGTTTATTCCCACGTCTGCCACACCTCCGGGCAGTATCCGGCGGTGGCCTGTCTGCCGTTGCGGACGATGGGCGTTTTCATCAGCTCCGGGTGGTCAAAGAGCTTATCTTCTTTTGCGCGCTTGTCATCCGTATAGCGCATCAGGTCGATCTCCGGGCTTTTGACCGACCAGTCGATCAGCGCGTCCACGCCGCCGACGGCACGCAGAACGCTGTCGAACTCGCCGCCGGACATCCCGAAGCGGACGAGATCAATCTGCTGGAATTTGATCCGGCGCTCCTTGAACCAGCGCTCGGCCTTTTTTGTGTCAAAGCATTTTTTCTTTCCGAAGATCTGGATGTTCATAGTTACTCCTCCAGAATAGCGGCGGCCTCCGCCTCGGTGTCGGCGGAAAACAGGAACTGGCCCGCCGCGGTATAGACCTCTACATGACCTCTGACATAACGCATCGTAATTTCCATGACGCAGTTCCCCTTTCGGTTGATCTGCGGTCAGTATAGCATACGATGTGTCCAATAATCCGGACTTTCAAAAGTCAGACATCAATCATAAAAATCGCTTTCCCACTGCGCGTAGACGGTGCGGTTCTCCGTGGACGTCAGATCGGTCAGCAGCTCGCCGGATTCCGTGTACCAGCCGAGGAAGACCTCGGTGTCGGATGTGGCGTCAAAGGACGGGTCATAGGTGCTGCCCGCCTCGTAGAACGCGATGTCGCGCGCCCGGTCGCCCTTTTCGGTCTGCACGAAGCGCACCCAGTAGAAGCCGTTGGACGAGCCGGAATAGTCGGCGTAGAGGAACACACGCAGCTCTGCCATGCGGCGGCTGACAAGCCCGTCGTGGATCACATAGTCCCCGCCCGATTCCTTCACGTGGCACCAGATGCCCATCGCGGAGGCCAGCTCGTTGGTCGAGTAGAATCCGGACTTGAGCAGGGTAGACAGCGCGCTGTTTTTCATCCAGCCGGAGCCGATGTTGTAGCTCAGGCTGATGAGCGCGTCATACTGATTGTCGCTCAGGGAAATATTGTTTTCCGTCAGGAAGCTGTCCAGCTTTTCCTCAAAGCCCTGCAGCATCTGGCGAAGCAGAACATCCGCCTGCGCCTCTGTGATGCCGTTGGGATATTCGTCCTTGCCGCAGGCGCTGCCGTAGCCGATGGAATACTGGGCGTAGTCCCAGGCGGCCTTCTCCTGAAAGCCTTCCTTCTGCTTGATGAAGTCGATCATCGGCTCGGTCGTGCGGAGCGTGATCTCAGCCGGATCCTGATCCGGGTCTGTGGGGATCACCGGGTCAAGGCTCTGATAGATGCGGTTGACGATCGCGGCGATCTCCGCGCGGGAGACGGACGCGTCCGGACGGTATGTTCCATCCGGGTAGCCGCCGACGATCCCGGCGGCGTAAAGCGCCTCGACATAGACGCTGTCAGTGTCGGTAAACGTGCCGTAGGTGCCGGGGTCAGACAGACCGAGCGCGTTTGCGGCAAGCTTGGCGAGCATCCCGCGCGTCATATTGACGTCCAGATCGGAAATATCCTGATAGCGCACAAGGAAGCCCTGATCAATGGCGAAATTCAGATAGCCTCTGGCCCAGTGGGAATCCACGCGCTCCGGCTCCGGGTAGCCCGCGGCCAGCAGGATCATCTTGAGCGACTCGCCGGTCGTGACCTTTTTGGTGGGGCGATATGTACCGTCGGGATAGCCGCTGACGACGCCGGATTCGGACAGCGTCATCACGTCCTCATAGAACCAGCTGCTCTCCGGTACGTCGGAGAAGGAAATATCGTATGCGCATACAAGCGTTGTCCCGGCCAGAAGAAGGGTCAGCGCCATGAAACTCCAAAGCAGGCTGCGAAGTCTGGGTTTCATTCTGTCACGCTCCTTTCTTTGCATCAAATCGGGGATAGTATAACAGATTTGATTACAAATTGCAACTGTTTGGGCGAAACAACCAAACAGCAGCATATTTTATTGGTAGGAATTTACGTCGATCAGGGCCGTAATGCCCTTGTTCCTGCGGTCCCTGGAGAACTCTGCAAGGACATAGGAGAGTAAGCGGCGGATAGCCGCGGAATTTTTGCAGACCAGCGTCAGCTGATAGCGGTAGGAATAATTGACGCGGGCGACGCTGGCCGGTGCCGGGCCGAGCAGCTGCGCGGGTGCGCGGCAGTACGGCTCCTTCTGGAGATTGGCGGCCAGCGCGTCGCGCAGGCGGACGCTGGCTTCGATCAGTCCGCGCTCCTCCAGTCCTGCGACCGTGATGGTGAACAGATCAGAGAACGGCGGGCAGCTGCGCAGCTGCCGCATCTGCAGCTCCAGCTCGTAAAATGCGTCGTAATCCTGCTTGGCCGCAAGCCGCAGCACAGGATGCTCCGGCGTCATGGTCTGGATCATGGCGCAGCCCGCGTCCGCACCCCGTCCGGAACGGCCCACGACCTGCGTGATAAGCGAAAACGTCGTCTCGGCGGCGCGGAAGTTGTCGACATACAGGCTCATGTCCGCGTCGATGACGCCGACAAGCGTAACGGACGGGAAATCAAGGCCCTTGGCGACCATCTGCGTGCCGAGCAGAATGGGGATCTGCTGTTCGCGGAATTGTTTCAGCATCGCCTCATGTCCGCCTGCGGCGGGCACGGTATCGGCGTCCATGCGCAGGACCTCCGTGTCGGGGAACAGCGCCTTCAGCTCCTGCTCGACCTTCTGCGTGCCGCTGCCGATGGCCTTCATCGCCCCGCCGCATTTTTCGCAGCGTGCGTGCGCAGGCATAACATAGCCGCAGTAGTGGCACATCAGACGGCGGCCGGAGGAGTGGTACGTCAGATGGACGCTGCACCGCGGGCACTGCGGCACGTCACCGCAGTCCATGCAGACCAGATACCGGCTGTTGCCGCGCCGGTTCAGAAACAGGATGGACTGCTTTTTATCCAGGATCGCGTCACGGATGCCCTCTTCCAGTTCGCGGCTTAAATCCAGATCATTGCCCGCGCGAAGCTCCTGCTTCATGTCGATGATGCGCGCGTCGGGCAGCGCGCGGCCATTGTAGCGGGTTTTGAGCGTATAGAGGCTGTAAACGCCTGTTTTGGCTAGATACATCGTCTCAATGGACGGAGTTGCCGAGCCCAAGAGCACA
>ENA-ORSS01002153-ORSS01002153.1-human-gut-metagenome-genome-assembly--contig:-NODE-2153-length-18375-cov-3.243614_pt1 | contig 18375 bp, 20 predicted proteins | sample MGYA00241899_ERZ509162 | MGnify/ENA primary metagenome ERZ509162 (study PRJEB26280, sample SAMEA2338641) | human gut metagenome | biome: human gut; feature: human-associated habitat; material: faeces... | reverse complement strand
CCGCTCTCACGCAGCTTACGCACGAGCGTCAGCCCGTCCATGCGGGGCATCATAATGTCGAGCACGAGCACGTCGTATTCCGCGCACGCGAGCGCGTCCCACGCCTCCTGCCCGTCAAAGCATGGATCGACGCTGTACCCCTCGTCGGTCAGCGCCTCGGTCAGAATGCGGTTGAGATTTCTTTCATCTTCCGCCACAAGAATTCGCATGACAGTTCACCTCGGAGCATAGTGTACCGGGAAATATTAAGAAAAGTCTTAAATCCCGGCGAGAACCTGCTCCGTTCATAAAATTGCTCAGGCTTCGGCGGACGCGCTTTCGCCGTCTATACTGCACAGCTTGGAAAGCTCTGCCTTCATAATGGTATTCCCAATGTCGTTGATGCTGTTGATGTGCAGAAGATGCTGCCGCATGCTTGCCTTGGATTTTTCCACGTCGTGTTCGCACAGCGCAAGGTAAATATTCTGATGATCGGCGTGCGAGAGAGCACGTACTTCGCGGAATGTATTGGAAAAGCTGCGGCTCACGGCCGTCCACATGCTTACCGTCTGCATTAGAAGCTGAAGCGCCCGGTTTCCGGAGGCAGAGTAAATGATGCGGTGCAGAGCGCTGTCCGCCTCGGCAAAGCCGTCCGGATCGTCGATGCTGACGGTCGTGAGAAGCTCGTGGATCGCGGCAAGCTGCTCGTCCGTTATGTTCTTTGCCGCAAGACCGCAGCATTCCACCTCGAGGATCATGCGCGTTTCCATGACCTCGGCCAGGGAGATCTGCCCCGATTTCATAAATAGCTGGAAACAGTCGAGCGGGGTCCCGTCGTTGAGATCGGTAACGAACATGCCGCCCTGCTGACGGATCTCAATGATGTTCAGCATGCTGAGTACCCGCGCTGCCTCGCGCACAACGGGCCGTCCCACCGAAAACATTTCCGAGAACGCCCGTTCGGAGGGCAGCCGGTCGCCCGGCTGCAGATTATTTTCTTTAATGTATCGCAAGATCAAATCGATAGTCTTTTCGGCCTTGATCTGTTTTTCCGCTTTCGTGTTTTTCATAATTCGTCCCCTTCCCGTTATTTTCTAAAATGACGCAGCGGCGATCTCCCCGAAAAGCCGCCCAGTATTTGATCGAAGGTCCCCACGGAAAAAGCGTAGGAAGGAAACGCCGCATTCCAGCTCTCGCACACGCCTTCCGCCAAAGGCTCGCTTATGCCGAGACCAAGATGGTTAATTAGAGGAACAAAATAAAATGTCAGGGTTTTTTTGTCCGCCGACAAAAGAGCCCGTTTTTCTTTTTCCGAGGCAGAGGGATCATACGATGCCTTCAAATCAAATATCAGCCGCTGACAAACGGCGTCGATCACCGGCCCGACTCCTTGCTCCGCCGCCAGTGCGTCCAGCGGCAAAAGCGCGTCCCGGCATACGTCGGCATACGCGTGAAAGCCGCGTGCATAATCAAACTCATTGAATGTGCCGGAAATATCCCGGTGCCCAATGATGCAACTGGAAATACCAATCGCCAAATTTTCCGCGTCGGTTCCGCCAGGGACCGGCGGAGGAGCCATTTCTTCCGGAGAGGCAGGACTTTCTTCCGGCTGCTGCGCGCCGTACCTTCGGGCTGAGGTATACAGAAGGATCACGCCGAAAACAGCAAAAAGGCCGGAAAAAATGTAGGAATACAGGGAAACCCCGTCGGGAAACTGACCGTTTATTGTGCGGACCAGTAAAGATCCGGCGCTGTACAGAAGATAAATCCCCGCCGCGAAGCGGAGAACCAGATTGGTACGCGAAACCCGGACGTTTTTCATGTCGGCAGAGCAGCTCCTGTCAATTATTTCTATATATCGAAAGCATACCACGGAAAAACGGCTTTTTCAAGACAAACCTGCAATGTGGTCATGTAGTCATATAATAAAGCAAAGGAAAGAGATTGGTTAGTCCAATTGTGCAAAACACATAAAACGGTTTGGAAGATGTCCCAATTGACAAACATAAATTGGGACGATATCATTCTAATTGGAATTACCAATTGCATGATTTGCGATATTTGACGCAATGTCGACCAGTAAGGGGGCGTATCAGGACCATGTATCCTTTTCAATTGTACCGTCCGTCAACACTGCGGGAAGCGCTGGAACTGTATAACGAATATCCGGGCAGCTGTATTCTCGCGGGCGGAACGGATGCGATGATCTCGTTCCGGGCCGGAAAACGCGCGGAGGCGAGGGTGATCGATATTCTGCTCCCGGAGCTGACCGGCATAAAGGAAACGGAAGGGGCTTTTGAGATTGGCGCATGCACCGCGCTTTATGCCGTAGCGGAGTTTTTCCGCACACAGCCGCAGCCGTACCGCGTGATGCAGGAAACGGCGGAAAGCGTCGGAGCATGTCAGACGCGCCATATCGCCACGATCGGCGGCAACATCTGCACGGGAAACGCGAGCGCGGATATGGCCACGGCCCTTCTTGTGCTGGATGCCGTGCTGACGGCGGCGTCCGTGCACGGAAGCCGGGAGATCCCCATAGACCGGTTTTTTATCCGCAACCGGCAGACGGCGCTGCGGCCGGGAGAGATCCTTACGTCGATCCGCATTCCGAAGCGAAAGAACACCGCCTGCGGCGCGGCGTTTATGAAGCTGGGGAAACGGCGGGGCCACGTGATCGCAACGCTGAATACCGCTGCGCTCATCGGCACCGACCCCGCCGGGACGATCTGCGAGGTCCGCCTGGCGGCCGGAACGCTTGCACCGACGCCGGTCCGGCTGTACGAAAGCGAAAAGATCCTCCTTGGCGCGGGGGTAACGCCCGAGGAAATGGAGCCGGTGCTCCGGCATGTTGAGGAAAAGCTCCTCACGGAGATCCGGCCGCGGAACTCGCTCCGCGCATCGAGGGAATACCGCGAGAGCACGGCGCCCGTTGCGCTTACAAGAACGATCCGCAGAGCATGCGGCCGGGAGGAAACGTTGTGAAGATAGCCTTTTGCCTGAATGGGGAAAACCGCACGGAGGAAGTGGCCGGCGGTGAAATGCTCATCGATCTCCTGCGCGACCGGATGCACGTTCATTCGGTGAAGCGCGGGTGCGAAAATGCGGAATGCGGCGCGTGCACCGTTCTGGTGAACGGATTGGCCGTCAACGCCTGCATCTATCTGGCGGCGCGTATCGACGGGAAAACGGTCACGACGCTCGAAGGCGTGGGCGGGCCGGAAAGTCTGCATCCGATACAGCAGGCCTTTATTGAGCACGGAGCGGTGCAGTGCGGCTTCTGCGGCTCGGGGATGATCCTGTCGGCGCTTTCGCTGCTGCGGCAGAATCCGTCACCGACAGAATACGAGATCCGCGAAGGGATCGCCGGGAATCTGTGCCGCTGTTCGGGGTACACGAAGATCGTGGAAGCCGTTGCGGATGCGGCGGAGCGGATGCGCGGAGGGGACGGAGAATGAAGTCCTATAACACGATAGGGAAGAGCATCCCCCGTCTGGATGCGCCGCTGCAGGTCACGGGGCGGCTGGTATACGGTGAGGACATGTACCGGCCCAATATGCTGTACGCGGCGGCAAAATACAGCGATCATATGCACGCAAAAATTTTGCGCATCGATACGGCAAAGGCGGAGAAAATGCCGGGCGTCCGCGCGGTGATCACGCACCGCGATGTTCCGGTGAACCGAAACGGCAGCGGGATCTACGGCGTTTTTGACCAGCCGGTGCTGGCGGACACGAAGGTCTGCTACCGGGGCGACGCGATCGCCGTTGTCGCCGCCGAGACGAAGGGGCAGGCGCGCGCCGCCGCAGAAGCGGTATGCGTGGAGTATGAACCGCTCAAAGCGGTGTTTACCGTGGAGGAAGCGCTGGCGCCCGGCGCGCCGGTTCTGCATCCGGAGTGGTTTGAGAGCAACCTGTCCCATCACCAGAAGATCCGTTTCGGCGACACGTCGGAGCATATGTTTGACGGCTGCGATCTTGTTCTGGAAAACACCTTCACGACGCAGAAGGTCGATCATGCGCCCATCGAGCCGCATGTCGCGCTGGCCGAGATCGAGCCGGACGGGCAGATCGTTATTACCACATCGACGTCGCGCCCGTTCAATTATATCGGCGTACTGACGAACATTCTGCAGATGCCGGCGACGATGCTCCGCATCCGCTCCGCGGCGGTGGGCGGCGCCTTCGGCGGAAAGAACGAGGTAACGCTCGAACCGTGGGTGGCACTGCTGGCGAAAAAAACCGGACGGCCGGTGAAAATGGTGTTCAGCCGCGAAGAGGACCTGAACACCTCTACCGTCCGCCACAGCTACAAAATGACGTATAAAACCGGCGTTACGCGCGAAGGGCGGATTCTTGCCAACGCCGTTACGATCTGGGCAGATTCCGGGGCCTATCTGGGCCTTGGCAGCTCGACGATGCTCAAGGCGATCGTTCACGCCTGCGGACCGTATGCCATTGCCAACGTCCGGGCGGACGCCTATCTGGTGTACACCAACACGCTGATCGGAAGCTCCATGCGAGGCATGGGCGTGCCGCAGGTATGCTTCGCGCTGGAAAGCCAACTGGACGCGCTGGCGTACCGGCTGGGTATGGAGCCGGAGGAGCTGCGCCGCCGGAATCTCTTTTCCGATACGGGATATCTGCCGAACGGACAGGTCATTCCCAGCAGCGCGGCACGCGCGACCTATGAGCGCGCCTGGGAACTGTTCCGGGACGAGAGCATTTGGGGGAAACAGCGATGAAAAAACGCGGAATTGGATCAGCCTGCGTGATCTACCCCATGGATCCGGCCAATAAGTCCAGCGCTACGGCCGTGTTTGTGAAGATCTATCATGACGGCTCCGCTGTTGTATACAGCGGCGCGACAGACCTTGGACAGGGCTCGAATACGGTGCTTTTGCAGATCGCCTCGGAAACGACGGGGATCGACCTGTCCCGGCTGCGCATCATCACCTCCGATACAGAGCTCACACCCTATGACGAAGGCACCGGCGCCTCCCGCGCAACATATATCGTTGGAAACGCCGTCCGCCGCGCGTGCGAGGACGCAATGCGGTCCGTTTATGAAGCTGCGGCATGGATGCTGCATTTTTATGATCCGAGCAAGCTGTATGCGGAAAACGGCAGGATCTATATCAAGACCTTTCCCGAGAGAAGCGTATCCATCGCCGAAGCAGCGTGGGCGAGCGAGCGGCAGCACGGCTTCCCGCCCATCGGAAAGGCGACGTTCGGCACGCTGTCCGACGCGGGCGATCCGGAGACAGGCCACTGCCGGAATTTTGAAAAGCATATTTTTGGTACGCACATCGCCGAAGTGGAGGTGGATACCGAGCTCGGCACAGTGGATGTGCTCCGCTATGTGGCGGTGCACGACTGCGGACAGGTCATCAACCCCATGCTGCTCACCGGCCAGATCGAAGGCGGTATATCTATGGGACTGGGACAGGCTCTCTTTGAGGATATGAAGGAAGACCCGGAAACGGGGCGGCTCATAAACAACAGCTTTACCGATTATCTTCTTCCCACGAGTATGGACATGCCCCTGGAGATGAAGGTGGACTTCCTCCAGACGCCGGACGAGGACGGGCCCTTCGGCGCGCTGGGCATCGGCGAGGCGACGCCCTGCCCGGTGCTCCCGGCCATTGCGAACGCGGTATACAATGCCGTCGGCGTGCAGATCCGTGAACTGCCGCTCACACCGCAGCGCGTGCTGGAGCACCTTCGCAAAGCAGAGCGGGAAGCGAACGGACAAAAGAGAGAAAAAGACGCAGATTAACTGCAATTTATGGTAAGGAGCTGCGGCGAATGTACGTTCTTGAGGCAAAGGGAATCATGAAAACCTTCCCCGGAGTGAAAGCACTGCAGGATGTGGATTTTGCGCTGGAACCCCAGGAAATCCACGCGCTCATGGGGGAAAACGGCGCGGGAAAGTCCACGCTGGTCAAGGTGCTGACCGGCGTCTATCAGGCGGATGGGGGAACGATCACCATCGGAGACAAGGTCCTCCAGAGGATCGAAACGACGAAACAGGCGTTTGATCTCGGCATCAGCGTGATCCATCAGGAGCTGAATCTGCTCCCGCATCTGGATGTGGCGACCAACATCTATATCGGCCGTCTGCCGAAAACCGCGCTGGGACTGGTGGACTGGAAAAAGGTGCATGCCGACGCGGACGAAGTTCTCCGCCAGGTGGCGGCGGGCTTCGACAGCCACGACATCGACCGCATCCGCACCGATTTCAACCTGACCGTGTTCATGATCGAGCACCACATGGATCTGGTGATGGATATTTCCGACCGGGTGTATGTGCTGGACTTTGGCCGTCTGATCGCCGAGGGCACCCCGGCCGAGGTGCAGAACCTCTTCCGTATCATGCGGAATCTCAAGGAGCAGGGGATCACGATGGTGTACATATCCCACAAGCTCGACGAGATCGAGGAGATCGCCGACCGGATCACGGTCATGCGCGACGGGCGCAAGGTGATGACAAAGAACATGAAAGACGTCTCCATGGACGAGATCATTTCGGCGATGGTCGGCGGCATGATCACCAACCGGTACCCGAAAAACTATGTGGAGATCGGCGGGCCGATCTTCGAGGTAAAGGATCTCAACCGCAAAGGCGTTCTCCATGACATCAATTTCACGCTTCGCTCCGGCGAAATCCTCGGCATTACCGGGCTGATGGGCGCGGGACGGACAGAGCTTGCCCGCGCGATCTTCGGCGCGGACCCGATCGACAGCGGTGAGATATTTGTCGAAGGGAAGAAGGTAAAGATCCGGAACGTTTCCGATGCCATCAACGCCGGTATCGGCCTTCTTACGGAGGACCGAAAAACACAGGGCCTTCTTTTGAATCTCTCGGTGAACGACAACACCGCCATCGCAGCGCTCAACAGCAAAAAGGCGTCGAAAAAGCTCACCGTGCGGGGCATGCTCCACAAAAAGAAGATCCGGGAAAATACGGAGCTTTACTGCAAAAAGCTGCAGGTCAAAACCCCGTCCATCCAGCAGAAAGTCGTGAATCTGTCCGGCGGCAACCAGCAGAAGGTTATTATCGGAAAATGGTTGTCTACCGATTCAAAGATCCTGATCTTTGATGAGCCGACGCGCGGCATCGACGTCGGCACGAAGGCGGAGATATACAAGATCATGGAAGAGCTCGCCGCTTCGGGCGTGGGGATCATTATGATCTCTACGGAGTTGCCGGAAACGCTCGGCATCAGCGACCGCGTACTGGTTATGCGAAAGGGACGCATCGTGGCGGAACTGGATCCGAAAAAGACATCAGAAGAAGAAATTGTTAGCTATTCTGCAATGGAGGGTATTCCCAATGAAAAGTAATGCGGCGAAAAAAGCCATCGGCGTTTTGAAGGAGTGGTCCATCGTTCTGGCTCTGATCCTTGTATGGGCCGTGCTCTCGTTTTTGTCACCTCACTTCCTGCAGTGGTCGAATATCTCCAACATTTTCCTGCAGTCCTCGCACATTATGATGTGCGCCATCGGCATGACGTTTATTCTGATCGGCGGGCAGATGGACCTTTCCATCGGCTCGGTGGAAGCGCTCTCCGGCACGATCTGCGCGCTGACGCTGGTGAATCTCGGCCTGCCGTTTATCCCGGGCGTGATCCTCGCGTGCTGCGCGGGCGTGCTGTGCGGTCTTGTGAGCGGCCTGCTCGTATCGCGCTTCAAGTTCCCGCCGTTCATTGCAACGCTGAGCATGCAGGGCATCGCCCGCGGCATCGCGCTCGTCATCTGTAAGGGCGCGGCCATTCTTGTGACGAACCAGACGTTCAAGGATTTCGGCCGCTACCGTCTTTTCGGTTTTCTCCCGATCCCGGTCGTCGTCGCTCTGGTGTTCCTTGTGCTGGCGCACATCGTGCTCACTTATACGACGTTCGGCACGAACGTTTATGCTCTCGGCAGCAACGAAGTCGCCGCGCAGCTCTCCGGCATCAACGTGAAGCGCACGAAGCTGTGCGTATTTATGATCAGCGGCTTCACCGCCGCGATCGGCGGTCTCATTATGAGCGCGCGTCTCGGGTCCGGACAGTCCACGATGGGCGAGCTGGACGTTATGGATACGGTCGCCTCGGTCGTTATCGGCGGCACGTCGATGCGCGGCGGCGTCGGTAAGATCCGCGGCACGCTGGTGGGCGTTCTGATCATTACAACGATCCGCAACGGACTGAATCTCATGCACGTCAACTCCTACTGGCAGCAGGTCGCCATCGGTCTGCTCATCATCATCGCGGTGCTGATCGACCAGCTCAGCAAGGGCGAGCTGAAAAAGAAATAAGGAAATAAAGGCAAAGCCTTTAAAAATTCGAGAGGAGACTACACATGAAAAAAGGCATCATTATTACCCTGATTCTCTGCATGATCCTCTGCCTCTGCGCCTGCGGCACGGCGGAGACCCCCGCGAACCCGGAGACCCCCGCGGAAAACCCTGCGCAAACGACCGGAACCGAAACCCCGGCAGCGTCCGAAAAGCCGCTGGAGCTTGTTATCATCACCCAGAGCTGGGATAACATCTTCTTCGTGCAGATGCGTGACGCGGCGCTGGCCTATGCCGAAAAGCTCGACAATGTCAACGTTACCGTCATGGCGGGCGCGGACATCAACGAGCAGCTCAAGCTGATGGAGGACTTTACGGTGCAGAAGCCCGACGCGATCGCGGTCTGCTCCTACGACGCTTCCGCCATCGTCCCCGGCATCGAGACGGCTATGGCGGCCGGCATCCCCGTGTTCTGCCTGGACAACAACTGCACCGGAACGGAGATCGTCTCCTTCATCGGCACGGATAACGTTCTCGGCGGCTATCTGATGGGCAAGTATATCAACGAAGTGATGGGCGGCGAAGGCGAAATGGCCGTGATCGAAGGCCCCGCCGGCAACTTTAACTCCAACATCCGCCGTCAGGGCATGAACCAGGCCTTTGAGGAAATCGGCAGCAAGGTCGAGGTCGTCGCCTCCATCTCCGCCAACTGGAAGCGTGATCAGGGCCTGACCGTCGCCAACGACATCATCACCTCCACGCCGGATCTGAAGCTCATTTTCTGCCTGAACGACGAAATGGCGTTCGGCGCCATGCAGGCGATCGAGGCCTCCGGCCGCGACATTATGCTCGTTGCCTACAACGGCGTTCCCGAGGCGTTTATGAACATCTATAACGGCCATATGCTCGCTACCGTTGCGCAGTATCCCGAAACCTTTGCCACGACCTACATCGACTGCGCCATCGCGCTCGTCCGCGACGGTGTGCAGCCCGAAGCGACCTACGCCATTCCCGCGGCCGTCGTCGATTACGACCTGATCCACGACGTTGTGGACAACAACAAGGCCCCCACGAACGAAGAAGAGACCATTCTCTACAACAAACTCAAAACCTATTATCAGGGATAAGAAAGCAAGGATGCCGTCATGCGAAGTACCACAAAAACGGAACGCCAGATCAAAGCGGATCAGGTCCTGGATATGATCCTCAAATATATCCGGGACAACGATCTCAAGCCCGGCGACAGGATCCCCTCGGAGCGGGCCCTGTCGGAGCTGTTCGGCGTGGGACGGCCGGTCATCCGCGAAGCGGTCCGGGTGCTGAGCATGATGAACGTCATCGAGATCCGTCAGCAGGGAGGGATGTTCGTCACGCAGCTTGACGGACAGTCCGACCTGGATTTCTTCCAGCTGTATATGAAGTCGGGACAGATCAGTCTGACAGAGGTCACCGAAGCCCGGCTCATTCTTGAGGTGGCGTGTGTTGCCCTTGCGGCAACACACATCACCGAGGAGGAACTGGATAAGATCGAACGGCTCCTCCGCGATGTGAGCATCGATGATGCGGAGGGCTTTGCCGAGGCGGACCGGGATCTGCACCGCGCGATCTATGCCTCCACAGGGAACCGCGCGCTGCAGCTTCTGATGCAGACGGTCAGTATGTGGACCGTGGTGAGCCGAAACTTCTCCAACGCCTTCCGCGAGGTCCGCGAGATCGTGCATATGGACCATCTGCGGATCTGCGCGGCGCTGCGTGCGCGGGATGTGGAGCGAAGCCGGGAGTGTATGCGCCAGCACATCCTCCACATCGATCACATCCAGACCATAAGCGATTCCATAGTGAAGGCGGAGCTTTCAAAAATGCTGGACACCGCCAGGGTGGATGCACTGTGATCCACCCCATTCCATCTGAAATCTGATCTCCGAAGGAGTAATATATATGGATTTTTCTTCCAAGGTCGTTGTAATTACGGGCGCGGGCGCCGGTATCGGACGGAGCACGGCGTTGGCTTTCGCCGCGCTCGGCGCGTGCGTAGTGGTGAACTCCCGCTCCAAAACGGCGGGGCAGGTCTGCGGCGAGATCGCGGATCAGGGAGGAACGGCCGTTTTCGTACAGGCGGACGTCGCCACGGCGGAGGGCGCCGCCCGGCTGATCCAGACGGCGGCGGAACGGTTCGGAGGGATCGACATTCTGGTCAACGTTGCCGGCATCGTTGCGAGCGGAAGCGTTGAGCAGTGTTCCGAGGAGGAGTGGGACCGATCCATGACGACGAATGTCAAGAGCGTTTTCCTTACCTCCAAGCTCGCCCTGCCCTATCTTCGGGATCGGCATGGCGTGATCGTCAACATATCCTCCACCGTTGCCATTAAGGGCGTGGCGAACCGCGCGGTTTACAGCGCGTCCAAGGGCGCGGTGCTGTCGCTGTCCCGGTCCATGGCTGCGGAATACGTCCGCGAGGGCGTGCGCGTCAACTGCGTCTGCCCCGGCACGATCGAAACGCCGTCGTTCCACGACCGCGTGTCTGCCTCGGCCGATCCGGAGAAGGCGATGGAGGACTTCATCGCCCGGCAGCCGATGGGACGGCTCGGAACGCCGGAAGAGATCGCCCAGGCCATCCTGTTTGCCGCCAGCCCGGACGTCACGTTTATGACCGGCGCAAACATCGTGGTGGACGGAGCCATGACGCTCTGACGGCGCGGATAACTTTTTGAGAAAAACAATTTTATAAAAAGGAGAAAAAACTATGAATCCCCTGATCATTACGGCGACCCCGAACCACTGCTGGCTCCACCCGGAAGTCGAGTATCCCGTCACGGTCGAAGGCATTGCCGAGGAAGGTGCCAAATGCCGCGAGGCCGGCGCGTCCATCCTCCATACGCATTGCCTGGCGGACATCGGGGATGAGTGCGGCACCAAGGGCGTCGGCAAGTGGGCGGACATCATCAACGAGACCCACAAGCACAGCGACATTCTTGTGCAGTGCGGCATGTCTACGCTGACGCTCGCGCAGCGTATCGAGGCGTTCGAGGCGAAGGCCGACATGGTCTCCATCATGCTCAGCCACCACGACGAGGACTTCGCAGAATTCAATAACGACGTGCTTCACCCGATGGAAGAGCTCGTTGAGTATGCCAAGGCCTGCCGTAAGTACCGCGTCAAGCCGGAATTTGAAGTCTGGCACGCCGGTTCGATCTGGAATCTGAATTATCTCATTTCGCAGGGTCTGCTGGACGGCCCCTACATCTGCTCGCTGTTCTTCGGCTGGCCCGGCGGCACGTGGACGCCCCCGACGGTGGAAGAGTATATGTACCGCCGCCGTCTGATGCCGGAAAACTGCCAGTGCGTCGTTTCCATCATGGGCGAAGAACAGATCGACGTGGCGGTCGCGGCGATCCGCAACGGCGACGGCGTCCGCGTCGGCACCGAGGACCATCCGATCAACCAGCAGGGCAAGCTCTGCAACACGGTGGAGCTCGTCCGCGAGATGGCCAACATTTCGCGCTGCCTCGGCCGCGAGGTCGCCACCCCCGCACAGGCACGGGAGATGCTCGGCATTTATAACTGAACGGTCGGATCTGAGGCGAAAGGAGAGCGCGTATATGAAAGCAATGGTACTCAAGGAGTATAACCAGCCGCTGGTATACTGTGAGGACTATCCGGATCCTGTGATCCGCGAAGAGAACGACGTCATCATCAAAATCACCGCCTGCGGTCTCTGCACGACGGATATCAAGGTTCAGCACGGCGTGCTGGAGACCGGCGGACTGCCGCGGATCCTCGGCCATGAACCGGCGGGCGTCGTTACGGCGGTCGGCAGCAGAGTGACCAATGTGAAGGTCGGCGACCGCGTCATCAGCTCCACCTATATGGCGTGCCGCACCTGCGAAAACTGCCGCCGCGGCAGAGACACGCTCTGCGAAAATCTGAGCGGACGGCTTGGCATCACGGTGGACGGCGGCTTTGCCGAGTATATGCTGGCGAAGGCGCAGTGCCTTGTCAAGATCCCGGACGACGTGGACGAGGCGCAGGCCTGCATCGTCCCGTGCGGCGGCGGCGTTGCGTATCACGCGATGGTCAAGCGCTTCCAGGTCGGACCGGAAGACCGCGTGCTGATCCTCGGCGTCGGCGGACTCGGGATTCAGGCGATCGAGATGTGCGCGATCTGCGGCGCGGAAACGATCGCGCTCGATATTGACGACGACAAGCTCGCCGCGGCGAAAGCAGCCGGCGCCACCTATGCCATCAATACCCGCAACCCCCGGTATCTGGAGCTTCTGCGGGAACTTGGCGGCGGAACGGTGCTTTTCGATACGACCGGCGCGGCCAAAGCGCTGCGCGACTGCGTCAGCGTGCTCAAAAAGGGCGCGCGGATCCTCCTCGTCGCCTACGGTCCGGGGCGCGAAGTGCATCTGGACATGGCGGATGTTGTGCTCAACGAATTCGAGATCCTCGGTTCGCGCGGCGTCGGCATTCAGGACGTGGCGGAGATCATGTCGCTGATCGAGCGGAAGAAATATGCGCCCATCGTCCAGCGGTATCCTCTTTCGGAAATCAACGAAGTCATTGATAAGCTCAACAGCAATAAGCTCATCGGCCGGGCGGTCCTCGTTCCCTGAACGGGGGCCCCGGTGTGACGGAAGGAAGAAAAAGAGGTATCCAAATGAATTCTGCTCTGGTTTTAAAAGCGTACAAAACGATGCTCACCAGCCGTATTCTGGATGAGTTCTGCGAGGGCGAATTTGTGGACAAGGGCGTGAATCTCCGCCATTACCACTCGTCCATCGGGCAGGAAGCGCTGTCGGTCGGCGGCGCGATCGGTCTGCGAAAAAATGATTTTATGTATTATACCCACCGCGGCGTCGGTCCGCTGCTGGCGAAGGGCATTTCTCTCGACGCCGTCATGCGCGATCTTTTCTTCAAGCCCGGCGGGACGAACCGCGGAACGGGCAGCGTGATGCACTCGCTCGCGCCTGAGCTCGGCATTCCGGGACGCAACGGCGTGTTCGGCGACCGCTTCACCATCGCGTCCGGCCTGGCGCTTTCCGCAAAGCTCCGCAACACGCAGCAGGTTTCTGTTTGCTATTACGGCGAGGCGGCGGCCGCCCGCGGCATGTACTATGAAGCGATCAATCTGGCGGTCCTCTGGAAGCTGCCGGTGATCTTCATCGGCGAGAACAACGGCTTTTCCATCAGCTCCCGCACGCGGGATATCTACGCCAACGGCGACCTTTCCAGCATGTGGAAGGGCTACGACATTCCGGTTGTCAAGTTTGACGGCAACGATATCATTTCCGTGCTTGAGGCGGTGGAGACCGCCGTGGAGCGCGCCCGCGAGGGAAAGGGACCGAGCGTTCTTGAAGGCGTGACCTATCGCATTTCCGCGCATATCCCGATGGAAGCGCAGTTCGAGTATCGCACGGTAGACGAAGTGAACGAATGGCGCGAAAAGGACCCCATCCCCCGCGCAAGGGCGTGGCTCATCGAGCACGGCGTGTGGGATATGGAGCAGGACGAGTCGCTGAAGGAGCAGCTTTTCAACGAGGTGCGCGAGCGCTATGCGGCGCTGGAAAAGACGCCCATCGTTGACCGCAGCGAAATGTTCACGATGGTTTACTACGGGAAGTGACGGGGAGGTAGCTATGGAACTTACATTGCGTGAGGGCATCCGCAAGGTGCTCTTTGACGAAATGGGAAAAAATCAGGACATGTTCCTGATCGGCGAGAGCATGCACTATACCGGCTCTCTTTTCTCCAAAGTTATCAACGAAGAATTTTACCGTACCTATGGAAAAGGGCGCGTGCTGGACTGCCCGGTGGCCGAGGACGCGATCATCGGCATGGCGTTCGGCGGAGCGCTGGCCGGGATGACGGCGGTCGCCGAGATCTGGGCGGCGGACTTCCTGCTCTGCGTGGCGAACGAGCTTGTGAACACCATCGCAAAGTGGCGCTATCAGCACCGCTATCCCAATCCGATCCATCTGGTCGTCCGCGCGCCGATGGGACTTTTTGTCAACGGCGGCGGCGGTCCGGAGCATGTGCAGTGTACCGAGTCGTGGCTGCATAACAGCCCCGGCCTGACGATCGTTGCACCCAGCTCCGTGGAGGACGCGGTGGGCCTGCTGCGCACCTCGCTCCGGTGCGGTGACCCGGTCGTGTTCCTGGAGCACCGGCAGGTGTACGACGTCAAGGCGGATATCGACTATGCCTCCGGCGAAGAGATCCCCATCGGCAAGGGCCGCGTCGTCCGCAAGGGTAAGGATATCACAATCGTGGCATGGGCCATGATGCAGCGCCGCGCCCAGAAAGCGGCGGAGCTCCTTGCGGCCAGGGGCATTTCCGCGGAGATCATCGACCCGCGCACGATCAAGCCAATGGACTATGAGATGATCATTGCCTCGGCGCAGAAGACCGGACGGCTGATCGTCGCCGAGGAAGCGCACCAGACCGGCAGCATCGCCGGTGAGATCATCACCCGCGTGCGGGAAGCGGGCGTCGAGGGAGATTTCCAGCGCATGACGATGCCGGATATCCCGTATCACTACGTGATCGAGTACGAAGCGTCCGAGATCCCCACGGCGGAGGAGATCGCCGAGCGCGCCGAAAAGATGGTCCGGGGCTGAGCTCCGGCCGGTACGGTACGATCCCATATAAGACATATAAGAAGAGAAAGCTGTGATCCGGTTTATCCGGATCACAGCTTATCAGAAAGGACGAAAACCATGGATGTTCTCAAACGAATCGGCAATGCGGCCGTTGTCCCCGTAGTCGTTCTGGACCGCGCGGAGGACGCCGTGCCCGCGGCACGGGCGCTTCTGGCGGGAGGGATCGACGTAATGGAGATCACATTCCGCACGGCGGCTGGCCGTGATGCCATTGCTGCCGTAGCAAGGGAGTGCCCGGAAATGCTGGTCGGCGCGGGAACGGTGCTCAACGTCGCGCAGGGCCGCGAGGCGGTCGAGGCGGGGGCAAAATTTATCGTCTCTCCCGGCTTCAGCCGCGAGCTGATCGACGAGTGCGCCGCACAGGGGATCCCGGCGCTTCCGGGGTGCGCGACGCCCTCGGAGATCATGGATGCGCTGGATGCCGGATTGAAGATCGTCAAGTTTTTCCCGGCGAACGTGTACGGCGGGCTGGACGCGATGAAGGCGCTGGCCTCGGCGTTCGTTGGCGTGAAGTTCATGCCGACCGGCGGGATCAATGCAAAGAATCTGGCGGAATATCTGTCGGCACCGTTTATCCACGCAGTCGGCGGCACGTGGCTGTGCAGCCGGACGGACATTGCCGCACACAACTTTGACAGGATCACGGCGCTGTGCCGGGAGGCGCGGAAGATCGCGCTGGGATACGAGCTTGCGCACGTCGGCGTCAATACCGACGGCCGGGCGTCGGCGCTGGAGATCAGCGGAGAATGGGAAAAAACGTTCGGATTTGCGGCGGCGGAGGGCAATTCCTCCTGCTTCGCCGGAACGGAGATCGAGGTAATGAACCGCCGGTATCTGGGAGAGAACGGACACATCGGTATTGCCACGCGCTCCATGGAACGGGCGATCGACGACATGGAAAAGCGCGGGTTCTCGCTGGATATGGATACGGCGAAATACAGCGGCGAGCGGATAAAAGCCGTGTATCTGAAAAACGAGATCGGCGGCTTTGCCGTTCATCTGATGCAGAAATAACGGGGGCGGAACGATGAAATATCTTACTTTTGGAGAGATCATGCTCCGGCTGAAAAGTCCGGGACATGAACGCCTCTTTCAAAGTCCGGCGCTGGAGGCAACGTTCGGCGGCGGCGAGGCGAATGTGGCTGTGTCGCTGGCAAACTATGGGCTGGACGCGGCATTTCTGACGGTGCTGCCGTCCAACGATATCGGGGAGGCGTGCCTTCGCGAGCTGCGCTCCTTTGGCGTGGACACGTCCCGCATCGTGCGCGCTGACGGACGTTTGGGGATTTATTATCTGGAAAGCGGGGCCAACCAGCGCCCGTCCAAGGTCGTGTACGACCGCGCTGGTTCGGCCATCGCCGAAGCTGCTCCCGGCGATATCGACTGGGAAAAGGCGCTGGATGGCGTGGGCTGGTTCCACATCTCCGGCATCACACCCGCCATTTCCGAAACGGCGATGGAGCTGAGTCTGGAGGGCGTGAAAGCGGCAAAGCGGCTGGGCGTCACGGTCAGCTGCGATCTCAATTTCCGGAAAAATCTCTGGAAATACGGAAAGCGCGCCGCAGAAGTCATGCGCGAGATGGCAAACTATGTCGATGTGGCGATTGCCAACGAAGAGGATGTGCAGAAATCGCTGGAGATCACGACCGATGTGGTCGTGGAGTCCGGCGAGCTCAGCCGGGAAAAGTACCGCGATCTCGGAAACCGCGTGCTTCAGGCTTACCCCAACATGAAAATGATCGCCATCACGCTGCGCGAAAGCCGCAGCGCCGATTGGAACGGCTGGGCGGCGTGCCTGAACGACGGGGAGAATTTCTATGTTTCCCGCCGTTATGAGATCCGGGATATCGTGGATCGCGTCGGCGGCGGCGACAGCTTCGCCGGCGGGCTGATCTATGGGCTGAATCATTATAACGATCTGCAGCAGGCGCTGGAGTTTGCCGTGGCCGCCTCCTGCCTGAAGCACAGCGTTCTCGGGGACTTCAACCGCGTCAGCTGCGCCGAGGTGGAAAAGCTCATGGGCGGCGACGGCACGGGACGCGTTCAGCGATAAAGAAGCTCTGCGCGGAACCATGGGATATCTGTATGCTTTTCTGGTCGCGCTGCTGTACAGCACGACCGGACTGCTGTCCAAAACGGCCGGCGGGACGATCCATCCGGTGCTCATCACGCTCGGACGGTTCGTTTTCGGCGCCGGGTGTATGGCGCTGCTCCTTCTGGCGCAGAAAAAGAGGATCCGGCTGCACCTTCTCTGCGCGCCGATCCTCGGGGGCGCGGCGTGCAAAACCCTGAACTTCCTCACGGAGAACTACGGCGTATCCCTCGGCTATTCCTACGGCAATATGGTCATCTGGCCGATGCAGACGGTGTTCACGCTCCTCTTTTCTCTGTTCCTCCTTCGGGAAAAGGCGAGCGCCCGGCAATGGCTGGGCACGGGGATGTGCATTCTGGGCGTGGCCGTCATCGCGTGGAACGGCAGGCCGGTCTCCGGCATGTTCGGAGAGGGCATCGGAGCGACGGCACTGTTTGTCCTCTCCGGCTTTTTCTCAGCAGCGTTCACGCTTTTCCAGAAAAAGCTGATGGACCGCTTTGACGCTGTGGAAATGAACCTCTCGGTATTTACGGCGGCAGCCGCGATGACGCTCCTTCCGGCGCTGCTCTGGGGCGGGACGTCCGATCCGGTTTCCCCGGTGGGAGTCCTAGCCGTGGTCGCCCTCGGGATCACCGCGTGCGCAGGAAACCTTCTGGTCGTCTGGTCCATAAAGAAGATCCCGCTGTTTCTTTTTTCCGTGATCCAGAGCAGCAGCGTGCTTTTGTCGCTGCTCTGGGCGTGGCTGCTGCGCGGCGAGCCGGGTTCCCGGTACACCATGGCAGGTACGGCGGCGTTCCTCACCGGTATGCTCCTGTGCATTAGACGGCAGCCAGGAATAAAAAGGTAAAAAGGATACCCGGCAGAGCGTGTTTTCTGCGCTGCCGGGACTCTTTTGCTTGTTGAAGCTGCCAATTCCGGCAGATATCTCCGGCACACAGCTTTATTCCGCGTGCTGGGCTTCGGCCAGGGTGACGATGTCGCCGACGCCGTCGAGCACCGCGCTGGGACGGTAGGCGTATTCGTCGAGCGTCGCCTCCGTGGAGATGCCGGAGAGGACGAGCACCGTGGACATGCCGCACTCCATGCCGGTCCATTCGGTCGCCGACCATGACGGCCTCGGCGCTGTGGCAGCCGAGACGCTTGAGCCCGGTGCGCATCATCAGCGGGTTCGGCTTGCCGCAGAAGTACGCCTGCTTGCCGGTGGCCATCTCGATGGGCGCGATGAGCGCGCGGCACGCCGGGGCGATGCCGTTTTCGATGGGGCCGGAAAGGTCGGAGTTCGCGCCGATGAGCTTTGCGCCCGCAAGCACGAGATTCGTCGCCTTCGTGAGCGAGTCGAGCGAATAGTTCCGCCCCTCGCCGACG
>ENA-ORSS01002152-ORSS01002152.1-human-gut-metagenome-genome-assembly--contig:-NODE-2152-length-18377-cov-4.511735_pt1 | contig 18377 bp, 13 predicted proteins | sample MGYA00241899_ERZ509162 | MGnify/ENA primary metagenome ERZ509162 (study PRJEB26280, sample SAMEA2338641) | human gut metagenome | biome: human gut; feature: human-associated habitat; material: faeces... | reverse complement strand
GCTCACGCGCGTTTGAGACTTACCGGAAGATCTGCCCCGCCTATCTGGAATCCGTTATCGCCTCGTTCTATGAGCGGGCCGGTAAGGTGCGGCTGAAGAGCGGCAAGGTGGCCTCCGTTACCATCGGCGGCACCGTATCCCCCGCAGGCGGCAACTTCGAGGAGCCTGTGACACAGGCCACGCTGAAGGTGGTGGGCGCATTCCACGGTCTGTCCCGCGAGCGCTCCGACGCCCGAAAGTACCCCGCCATCCACCCCATTGACTCCTGGAGCAAGTATCAGGGCGTGGTGGACAGAGAGCGGGTGGAGCAGGCCCGCGCCATCCTCAAGCGCAGCAACGAGATCAACCAGATGATGAAGGTCATCGGCGAGGAAGGCACCTCCGACGCGGACTATACCGTCTATCAGAAGGGCGAGCTGCTGGACGCGGTGTATCTCCAGCAGAACTCCTTCGACCCCATCGACGCCGCCTGCGGCCCCGACCGCCAGCGCTACGAGTTCGACGTACTGTACGATGTGCTGAAGCGCGATTTCAAGCTCGACGACAAGAAAGAGATCCGCGCCTTCTTCAACCAGCTCCGTCAGGAGTTCCTGGACTGGCACAATACCGAGTTCCGGACGCCGGAGTTCGAGGCGCAGGAAAAACGGCTCAAGGACTTTTATCTGAGCAAGGCAGCGCTTTGAGAGGTGAGTCATGATGCAGAAAGTTTATACGAAAATTGAATCCATTGTGGGCAACGTGGTGACTGTCCGGGCCTCCGGCGTCCGCAACGGCGACCTGGCGCTGGTGGGCGACAGCTATGCCAACGTCATCAAGCTGGACAAGGATCTGGTGACCCTACAGGTGTTCAGCGGAACCCAGGGCGTCAGCACCACGGATCCTGTCCGTTTTCTGGGCCGCCCTATGATGGTGTCCTTCTCCGACCACCTGCTGGGCCGCATCTTCGACGGCGCGGGTGTGCCCCGTGACAACGGCCCGGCCCTGACGGAGAACATGATCCCCATCGGCGGCCCCTCCGTGAACCCGGCCAAGCGTATCGTACCCAACAAGATGATCCGCACCGGCATCCCCATGATCGACGTGTTCAACACGCTGGTGGAGAGCCAGAAGCTGCCCATCTTCTCCGTGTCCGGCGAGCCCTATAACCAGCTGCTGTCCCGCATCGCCATGCAGGCGCAGGTGGACGTGATCGTGCTGGGCGGCATGGGACTGAAATACGACGACTATCTGTTCTTCCGGGACACGCTGGAAAAGAGCGGCGCCATGGGCCGCACGGTGATGTTCATTCACACCGCCTCTGACCCCACCGTGGAATGCACACTGGTGCCGGATATGGCGCTGGCCGTGGCGGAGCAGTTCGCGCTGGCCGGAAAGCGGGTGCTGGTGCTGCTGACGGATATGACCAACTACGCCGACGCCCAGAAGGAAATGGCCATCACCATGGAGCAGGTGCCCTCCAACCGCGGTTACCCCGGCGACCTGTACAGCTGTCTGGCGGCCCGCTATGAAAAGGCCGTGGACTTCGGCGACGCAGGCTCCATCACCATTCTGGGCGTGACCACCATGCCCGGCGACGATGTGACCCACCCTGTGCCCGACAACACCGGCTATATCACCGAGGGCCAGTACTACCTGAAAAACGGCCACATCGAGCCCTTTGGCTCCCTGTCCCGTCTGAAGCAGAACGTCAACGGCAAGACCAGAAGCGACCACCGGGCCCTGATGGACGGCATGATCCGCCTGTACAGCGCCTATAAGGAGAGTCTGGAAAAGAAGTCCATGGGCTTCATGATGTCCGAGTGGGACGAAAAGCTGCTGAAATACGGCCATCTCTTTGAGACGAAGCTGATGGATCTGAGCGTGAACATCCCCTTAGAGGAGGCGCTGGATCTGGGCTGGGAGATCCTGGCCGAGTGCTTCGAGCCCAACGAGACGGGCCTGAAAACCAGTCTCATTCAGGAGAGATGGCCCAAGCCCGCCACCGCGGAGTAAGGGGGGCGCCTATGGCTGTCAAACTGACGAAAAATGAATTAAAGGTGCAGAAGGATCGCCTGAAGCAGTTCCAGCGGTATCTGCCCACGCTGCAATTGAAAAAGCAGCAGCTGCAGGCCGTGGTGATGCAGGTCACCGCCCAGCTGGAGCAGGTGGCGCGGCAGCGTCAGGCCGCTGTGGCAGGTCTGGACGACTGGGTGGCCGTCTTTGCGGAAAACGACAGTTTCCCGGCGGAAAAGCGGCTGGACGCTCTGATCCGCCCCAGGCACGTGGTGTGCGGGGAGCAGAACATCGCCGGCGTCACCGTGCCGGTGTTTCAGGAGCTGAGCTTCGAGGATATCCGGTACGACGTGGCGGACTACCCCCTGTGGGTGGACACCGCGGCGGTGCGCCTGCGGGAGATCGCCCGGCTGGACGCACTGGAAAAGACCCTGCGCCGTCAGGTAGAGCTGCTGGAGCGTGAGCTGCGCGCCACGGCTCAGCGGGTGAACCTGTTTGAAAAAGTGAAGATCCCCGAGGCCAAGGAGAACATCCGGGTCATCGGCATCTATCTGGGCGACCAGCAGACCTCCGCCGTGGTGCGGGGCAAGATCGCCAAGAAGAAGCTGCAGGAGGTGGGCCGATGATCGAAAAAATGAAGGTCGTCCACATTGTGGCGGCCGCCTCGGAAAAAACAGCGCTGCTGGATAAGCTGCGGGAGCTGGGCGTTGTCCACTTCACGGAAAAGGCCAGCGCCGATCAAGGGTATCTGGAGCGCTTTGCCCGGCTGTCCCGCATGGAGATGACGCTGCAGGAATATCCCAAGGCCCAGCAGGAGACGACGGTGCTGTCCAATAGTGAATTTGAAGCGTTTTATCAGCAGCTGTCCGACTGCATGGAGCGCAAAAAGGCGCTGCTGGAGCAGCAGGCCGCCGCTCATGCGGCGGCGGAAAAGCTGGCCGAATGGGGCCGGTTTGTTCCGGCGGAGCTGCGGGAGCTGAAGGAGCAGGGCTGGGAGATCCACATCTACCGCACCGACAAAAAGACCATGGCCACCCTGGAGGCCGATCCCGACGTTCGCTTCGTGCGGCTGGCTCCGGTAGGCAAGATGCCTACGCTGGCGGCCTTCGCACCTCTGCCCGGCCGATACTCCGCCACGGAGTTTCCCGTTCCCGACAAGGGGCTGGACGAGCTGGAGCAGGAGCAGCAGAGCTGCGACAAGGCGCTGGCGGACTGCGAAGCCTTCCTGACGAAAGCGGCGGCGCACCTGCCCAGCATCCGCGACCAACTGCTCAAGACCCAGAACGCCGCCGAGTATTCCGCCGTCAGCAACACGTCCCAAAGTCAGGACGGGCTGGTGTGGCTCAGCGGCTATCTCCCGGCGGCGGAGGTGGACGGCTTCAAGAAGGCCGCTGCCGAGGCGCACTGGGCATGGGCCATGGAGGAGCCTGCCGCCGACGATGACAAGGTGCCCACAAAGGTGAAGTACAACAAGGTCACGCGGCTGATGATCCCGGTGTTCGACATTCTGGGCACTGTCCCCGGCTATCGGGAGTACGATATTTCCTTCTGGTTTCTGGGCTTTTTCACCCTGTTCTTCGCCATGATCATCGGCGACGCCGGGTACGGGTGCCTGTTCCTGCTGGCGGCGCTGGCCATGACGGTGAAGAATAAAAAAGCCTCCACCGCCGTGCAGCTTTTGTGGGTGCTGTCCATCGCCACCATTCTATGGGGCGCCTTGACCGGCACATGGTTCGGCCTGGAGCAGGCCATGCAGGTGCCCTTCCTGAAGCGGCTGGTGATCCCCACCTTTGCCAACTACCCGGCGTACTTCAACGTCTCCACCACCACCCAGCAGAACACCATCATGAAGTTCTGCTTCATCTTGGGCACGGTGCAGCTGTCTCTGGCCTGCGTCATGAACATCCGGCGCAAGCTGAAGGAGAAAGACCTCAGCTGGATCGCCGATCTGGGCTGGCTGGCCGCCATCGACGCGCTGTACTTCGTGGTGCTGTATCTGGTCATCGGCCAGCAGGTGAATCTGATCCCTGTGGCCTGCGTGGTCATCGCGGGCTTCCTGCTGGTGGTGTGCTTCGGCGGCATGGCGCCGGACAAGACCTTTGGTCAGGGGCTGAAGGCGGGCCTTGGCAACGCGTTCACGGTGTTCCTGAACACCATCAGCGCCTTCGGCAACATCATGAGCTATATCCGCCTGTTTGCCGTGGGCATGGCGTCGCTGGCCATTGCCCAGAGCTTCAACAACATGGCCTTCGGCTTCAAGGGGCCGCTGGTCATCGCCGCCATCCTGATCCTGCTGATCGGTCACGGGCTGAACATCGTCATGGGCCTGCTGTCTGTGGTGGTGCACGGCGTCCGCCTGAATCTGCTGGAGTTTTCCGGCCAGCTGGGGATGGAGTGGGCCGGTATTGCTTACGATCCTTTTAAGAAACGCGATAAAATCAAAAAATAAACGGATAGGAGAACAATTATGAGTATCGAATTTATTGGTATGGCGTGCGCTCTGGGCCTGTCCGCCATGGGCTCCGCGTTCGGTTCCGGCTTTGCCGCTCAGGCTTCTGTGGGTGCGTGGAAGAAATGCTACGCCAACGGCAAGCCCGCCCCCTTCATTATGGTGGCCTTCTCCGGCGCACCGCTGACCCAGACCATCTATGGCTTCCTGCTGATGAACTTCATCCGCAGCGCCGTGGAGGGTGGCTGTGACGCGGCGCTGGCCATGTTCACCGGCATCTTCGCGGGTCTGGCTATCGGCCTGTCCGCCTTCTTCCAGGGCAAGGTTGCCGCCGCTTCCGCCGACGCGCTGGGCGAGACCGGAAAGGGCACGGCCAACTACTTCATTGTCATCGGTATTATCGAAACGGTGGCCCTGTTCACGCTGGTGTTCAGCCTTCTGCTGCTGCAATAAGCGTTTGGGGAAGCATAGCTGCAAAGGCACAAAAAGTCCTCGGAAACCAAATGGTTTCCGAGGACTTTTTTGCTGGAATAATACGATGCATTTTGCTTTTGTGACCGTCCCCTTGCGGCGTGGCGAGCTTATTCGCGCCGGGCGATTTTCCGATACTCAATGGGCAGGATGCCCGTGCTCTTTTTGAACAGCTCCGCGAACCGGCTGGAGGTGGTGTAGCCGATCATCTGGGCGATTTCCCCCATTGTGAAATCGGTGTTGATGAGCAGATGCTCCGCCTGACTCATGCGGCGGCCTTGAATGTACTGGGTGACACTGCACCCGAACTGCCGCTTGAAGCAGCTTTTCAGCTTGGTTTCGCTCATGCAGGCGATGCTGACAAGGCGCTCCAGCGGAATATCAAAGGCATAGTGGTCGGCGATGTAGCTGACCACGTTTTGCAGGCTCTCCCTGTCCGCATCTGACAGCGGCTTTTCCTGCTTCCGGCTCTGCCGCTTCCATGCGTCCACCACCAGCGCGATGGCCTCTGTGACCTTGGCTTCGTAGAAAAGTGCCGCCGCACCCTCGCCCCGATAGTTCTCAATCTCAAACAGCAGCTTGGACATGGCGGGAAAGTCCGTGGCCTGATCCACGCTCTGAAAGGCGGTGGGGAGGTCGAAACAGATGTCCGGATACCGCTCCTTCAGAAAGTTTTCGTAATAAGCAGGCAGGATCTCAATGCCTACCGCGTGAATGGGGATGCGTTTATGGATCAGCGCACGGTAGCGCTGCTTTCCTCCCCCGATGGTCTGAATATCCTGAAACGCAAAAAGAGCGCCGGTTCGATGGTTCTACGAAACCAACAAACCGACGCCCCAAACTTTGTGAAACTTTTTTATGAAAAAAGCCCCCTTGCGAGGAAACTCCTCGTACAAAAGGGGGCTGCATCTGATGATTTTATCGCCAGAAAACAGAAAAAGAGGGGGTTCAAATCATGTCGAACGCCTCTCGGGCGGCTCTGACATCCATGCTCAAAACCGGTAAAATCGGGGTGTGGAAAACCCCGGAAAGGCTAGATGCCATGCGGTTTTCACCGCATGGCATCTAAACCTGTTTGTTAACTTGGAGCTGCTGGGCGGATTCGAACCGCCGACCTCATCCTTACCAAGTGATAAAAAGGCCTCCGGCCGTTGGTATATAAGGCTTTGCGGGCGTTTTTACCGCAAAAAGGATGAGGTCGAAAACTCTTTGTTCCATGTGCTCCGTCCGTTCGTTTCCCCGTGTGGGTCAGGGTGTGGGTCAGCACCGGTGTGGGGCAACTTTCGGCAGCGTGGAAATCATTGTGTTTTTCACTACTGTAGGCAATAAGAGAATACTTTGGTAAAAGCATAGAGCCACCAACGGAGAACTCCGTTCCCGTCGGGTGGCTCTTTCGTTTTGCGGTAAGTTTTTCGTATGGGTCAAAATGTGGGTCAAGCAGAGAATGCGGGACGGATATTCTGTGGAATACTGGATTTCTCCTCCTGCTGTTTTGCCTAAGTGACACGGGTTACTTCTTCCACGAAATAGCGCTCTTTCTTGGTCGCCGTATAATAGTGGATGCCAAATTGCTGGCAAATATCAAACAGCAACTCCGTATAAGCCATGCTGCCTGCGGAGGGCGATGAAAAATATCCGCCAGCCCCCAGCTAAATCATCAATTTTCTTTCGTTCGGGTACCATATTCAAGTATCCTTATCTTCCAGACATTTTGAAGACAGCAATAATATACCACAAACATGAGTGTTTCACAAATGATTACGCTACTCATATTTTGCGCTGCAGAAAACAAAGAGAAATCGAATGAGACTGATTTCTAATGGAAGTAAAATTCCCCGCGCAAGATTGGCTTTAACAAAGAGAAATCCGCCGCCAGCAAAGCAATGTGATTACCATTTTGCCAGCGACGGCTTTGTCTATTTAACTCATTGGATTACAACGCATTATAACGCAATAGTAGAGGTATTGCTATAATGGCAAGGTCGTCAGAGTATTAATTGCCCTGTATATTCATCATTTGTTCCGACTATCTGTGTCAGATGGGTGATCGGCCCCGTGTCAGAGTGATACCAGTAATTTATAAATTTTTAGAGCAACCAGTACAATTTCGAGCATTATAAGCCGAAGTGCCAATACAAGCCATATTCTGCGTTTGAAGGACACTTTGCGTAGCCCCCCTCTCGACTGTTATGTGCAAAATTTGTCAGAGGTTCTGTGAGCGAATCAACGCACATATGTCAGTTCTGATTTTATCTGAAATTTCTGTGGCGTTCACAGCACAACACAATGCGTCGGCAGAAAAAGTGCAGCCTTTCAGCGCACATTCTATAATGGAAGCCAGATCTGCATCCATCGAGTCAGTATATACCGATATATCATGGCACATGCCGTCCTCTACTCGTAGTTGCAGATTGACCTCTCCCCACGAGAATTTGTCACCACATGAGAAATCAAATGCCAGATTGTGCCCGTATATCCAGTCATAGCTGCTGAACTCCGCCTGGAATTTATCCAATATAGACTGGTCAAAATCTTCTTCATGTAATGGAACGGATGTAAGGTCATAGACAATTTCAAACGCCTTATTCATAACAGCGGCCATTGTCGCAACTGTCAGTCCCGGGCACAGTTCTCTTAGGTTTACTACACGGGCACGAACAGAGTTCACACCGTTACTGGAAACTTTTGCTTGTGATGGGCTGAGGTAGCGACTCATTTTAGACATATCGGCGTTTATTAACAGCGTACCATTGTGAAATGCTTTTCCGTTGTGGGAATAATAGGAGTTACCAGAAAACTTTCGCCCATCGGCCAACAGATCATTGCGCCCGGACAGTTCAGCTCGGATACCCAGCAAGCGGCAGGCTGTGAGTAGGACTTGCTGCTGACGCGAAAGATCATAATTCTCTTCGCTGACACTAAATGTAAAATTCAGATTACCCAAATCATGAAATACAGCGCCACCGCCAGATAAACGACGAGCAAGATTACCTCCCTCGTGCTCTAAAAGACCCGTGCGGCATTCTTTCCAAGCATTTTGATTACGGCCAATGACTACGGTATTTTCATTTTGCCACAGATAGAGAATGCAGGATGCATTGTCTACCACTTTTTCGGTAAAATAACGCTCTGTTGCCAAATTTTGATAGGGGCTTGTACTGCTTCCGCAGTATGTATATAATCGTCGAATCATTCCCGCCTCCTAATTACCTGTGAGAGGTCATCGTCCAACAGTAAACAGAGAGCGCATTATGTTCTTGATTGTACATATTTTTCTCCTTGAATATCTGCTTTGCTCGTGTAGCATAAAAGCACAGAATCGTCTGAGCTTGACGTTTTGGCTGTATTGCCTGAAAGCTTGTAGTGAAAGACTACACTGTCAAATTAGAATGTCTCATTTTGATTTGCGACAAAGATAAAACCGCATATTGCACCTGCGTGTCCCTCTTCGTCTGTTTAGCGACTACAGCAGCATGGAATACAGTCAACATCTGCCATGCAGACATTTCATATTCCACACTGCTGTAGGGTTCTTCATAAAAAATGAGAAAGGTTTTTGTAAGATTTCCCACAAATGTCAACTGGCTTGATTATAACACTGCGTAAAAGCTGAGCTGCATATCATATGAAAGACTCATTAAATATCTTGATTTTCTAATAGCTGCGCCAATTCAGTCTCACTGTGACCAAGTAGATCACAATAGATTTCTTTGTTGTGCTGGCCCAACTCAGGTGCAGGTTCAAAGCCCAATTCATCATCGGAGAAACACAGCGGCGTTCCAGGAAAAGTAACGGGCCCAAGTCCGGACACGTTTAGCTTAATGGTAGCATTGCGAGCGTATGTGGCGGGAGAAGCCATTACGTCACTTAAATCTTTAATTTTACCGCCAGGAATGCCAATGCGGTCAAAAATCTCATCCCATTCCGCTCCGGTTTTCGTTTGCATAAGGCGATCCACTGCACCGTTAATTATATCGTAATTCTCAGGCTTCAACCGTTCAGCGTGATCCTTATATCGAGGATCATGAAGAATTGGGTCGTCAGTTATGGTCAGGAGGCGTTCAAACAAGCTGTCCTGCCCTGCGAGACAAATGACCTTACCGTCCTTGCAATTAAACTGACCAGCAGGACAGTCATAAGCGTTCTTGGTAGAGTTGCGGGTAATAATGCCGGATTGGTCAAAGAAGGGAATGAACGTGTTCAGTGCAAACAGACAACTATCATACATAGCGGTATCAATATACTGTCCTTTGCCCGAGGCCTCGCGGCGATGGAGAGCTGCCAGAATCGCAATAGTAGCCCACATGCCAGCCATGATATCGATAAACCAGATACCACCTGTGATACGGGGGCCTTCTTCACTGCGATTGATGTCCATAATACCGGATGACGCAGCCATGATGGAGTCAAATCCAGGCCGCATATAGTAGGGGCTGCCTTTCCCATAACCATTGATAGAGGCCATAATCAGTCGAGGATTCAACTTGTGAACGGTTTCCCAATCCAACCCCATCTTCTCCATGGTGCCGGGGCGGAAATTCTCGATAAGTACGTCAGATTTTTCAATTAACTCACGCAACAACTTTTTTCCTTCGTCACTGCGGAAATTGATTGTCACACTTTTTTTGTTGCGGTTCTCCGTAGGATAATACAGGTTGACGCCCTTGTATTCTTCGCCGCTGTGGCGAGTATCATCGCCCCAGATACGTTTTTCGACTTTAATGACCTCCGCACCTAAGTCGCCTAGTGTCATACCGCAAGTCGGGCAAGAAATATGGCGGCCCAGATCAAGGACACGAATGCCAGACAGAGGACCCTTATTCGCACTCATAACAGGTCAGCTCCTTTCAATTTCGTTTTGTATTGTTGTGAAAACACTCAATTTTGTTTGGATTAGCTAAATCCTTGTCAGTGATTATAATTGATGTCTCCGTTTTGTACAATTCATATTTTCGGAGTGATTAATCGGTATTTCTCATAAAGATGTATCTATGGCAAGTGCTAGTGGTTTGCCTAGTTTAAAAGGTATATATCTCTTGATAGTTCACCTTAATCGAAAAAGCAAATAATTCGTATTCAAAATGCAAATTGACAATATGTACAAAAAAAAGCTACAATGACCGCAAAGTTGATCCTTGTTGTTACATGTGGTCACATGCATCCGAATTATTACAGATTTTGATTGACAGGAGGTACCAAATGGACTTTCAACTGAGCAAAATGCACCTGCTGCAGCAGGAATTGTTCCGTAAATTTGCCGAGACGGAGATCCGTCCTCTGGCAAAGGAGATGGACGAAAAGGAAGCCTATGATCTTGACCTGCTGGCCAAGATGCAGCGCTGCGGCTTCTTCGGTATCCCCTACAGCCGCCAGTACGGCGGCGCCGGCGCCGACACGCTGGCCTATACCCTGTGCATGGAGGAGGTCTCCAAGGTGGATGCCTCCACCGGTATCACTATTTCCGTGCACACCTCCCTGTGCTGCTCCTGCATCAACAACTACGGCACCGAGGAGCAGAAGCAGAAGTTCCTGCGTCCTCTGGTGGACGGCAGCCAGATCGGCTCCTTCGGCCTGACGGAGACCAACGCCGGCTCCGACGTACAGGGCGCCCAGACCGTGGCCGTGAAGGACGGCGAGGAGTGGATCCTGAACGGCTCCAAGATCTTCACCACCAACTCCGGCTTTGCCGATGTATGCATCGTCTTTGCTTTGACTGACCGCACGGTGCCTGCCGCCAAGGGTCTGACCGCCTTTATCGTGGATCTGAAGCACACCCCCGGCGTCACCGTCAGCGAAAATATCGAGCGTATGGGTATCCGCGCCGCCAGCAACTGCATCGTCACCTATGATAACGTCCGCGTGACCCCGGATCGTGTGCTGGGGCCTGTGGGCAAGGGATTTAAGATCGCCATGGGCGCGCTGGACTGCGGCCGTATCGGCATCGCCGCTCAGGCGGTGGGTATCGCCCAGGGCGCGCTGAACGAGGCTATCAAGTACGGCAAGGAGCGCAAGCAACAGGACCCTTACGTTGGTCGCCTTGCGCAATTCTTTCAGGCGGCGGCTCTGACGCATGAAGCGGGAATCCTTACCGACCAGGCAAAGGATCAGGCCGATGACCAGCAACAGATATCCGGTGTAGGTGATGTTCCGCCCCGCCACGTCGCGGTTGACGGAAAGGATGGTCCCGTGTTCGTCCTGGTCATAGGAGGCCTGGAAGAAACGGTAGCCTTTTACATCCAATACGTTATTCATAAAGATCCGCTCTTCGCGGTCTTCCCCGTCCACATGGACGATCACTTCACTCTCGTAGGAAGAGGGACTGGCGGAACCGGGATAGCGGGTTAAGGTGAATTTCTTCAGTTCAACGGAAAAAGGCAGGGTATGAAAGGTCGTGTTATCGGAAGTGCGGACAGCAATCTGGTTGCTTGTCTCCCCTTCACGCAGATGCAAAATTCCTTCTTCGCCGAAAAGGAAAGAGGTCAAGGCGCCGAGAAGGATGATGATAAAGGCGAAATGAGTCAGCATCAGTCCCCATTTGCCGCGTTTCAGGTATTGGTGTTTGATCGTAGCCGCGATAAAATTAACGACTAAAAGGAATTGGAGCAGAAAAAACAGGGGGGAATAATAAACCATTGCTTTGGCTGTCGCTGTACCGTGATACTTTTCGATGAAAGTGGCAACGGCCAGGCCAAAGGCATAAATCAGTAACAGGACGATCGTCGTTACAAAGGAGGAGAAAAATCTTTCGAGATTTGTTTTCATTTACTTTTTTATTAGAGTTCACAGATGCGGCAAATGTACGCAGATTAATCGTTTGATGAAATAACCGGTGGCAATCCGCCACATCTGTGTCCTCTATTAGTTGATAGATATCATCTATACCTTTTCATTATCAATCTTCAATGATCATACGGAAGCCGACGTTGAACACACGCTGGTACGGATAGTAAGCCTTACGCGTATGGGAAGCCGCATACTTCGGACGGTCGATATAAGAACCGCCGCGGGCCACCTTGTATTCGGATGTCTCTTTCGTCTTCTCATTGTACGGATACGATACATAGTCGGAACGGGTCCATTCGGCTACGTTTCCGTGCATGCTGTACAGACCGAAGGGATTGGCCTCATAAGCCTTGCCGCCGACCTGGACCAGGTTACCGTCGTCCACGCTCTCTTCTTTCGGAAGGAAGGTATAGTACTTGTACCACGGGTTGGTCTTCGCCATCGGCTGCGGGTCTACACCGTAAACGGCAAACAACAGCGTTGTCTTGTCCGCCAGATTGTCCTTCTTGCCGAAGTCCGCATGCATGTCGCCATACCAAAAGTCCTGGTCGCTACCGGCGCGGCAAGCCCACTCCCACTGTGCTTCTGTCGGAAGCGTGATCTTGAGACCGGTCTTTTCGCTCAGTTTCCGGCAGAATTCCATAGCATCGTTGTAGCTGACACGGATAACAGGCTGTTCCGGTTTATTGGCCGGATATCCCTGAACCACGTGGTCTTTCCACTGCTGGTCGACGAAACGGCTGTCGTGATCCGGGAAGACAACGTTGAACTGTTCGTTCGTCGTTTCCAGCTCGGCCATCCAGAAGGCTTTGTCGATCTTCACTTTGGCAGTCGGATAAGCATCCGGTTCGCCACGGTAGCTACCCATCACGAATTCACCGGCCGGGATACGGACGAAATTGACTTTCACACCCGGAGCGATCTCAACCACCTTACGGGTTTCCTTCTCCTTAGCCAGCATTTCCTTGATCCGGTCAGCACCGAAAGGCCAACCTTTCACCTTCAAGGTCTTTTCCTTTACAGGAGCGGCCTTTTCAGGCATTACCGGGGTGATCGGGCCTTGTTTCTTCAGGTAGTCGGCATAGTCGGCGATTTCTTTCTTCCAGTCGACACCGGCTCCGTTCGCATACTTGTCGGTCAATTCCTTACGACGCTTAATCTGGTCGAATCCCTTATAAGGAAGATCAGTCAATACGTTCGCATTGAAATAACCCTTGTCGGGAGCGTTATAGTCAATCCAGTTATAAAGCGTCTTCCATTCCTTATCGGTCAGTTTCACGTTGTGATGGCCTTTCTTCAGCAAGCGTACCAATTCGCTCGTGTTGGGATGATATTCGTACGGCTGCAAAACGACCATGTCGCCTTCGCCTCCCTGACGATGCACATACGGATGCAAGTTCAGATAAGACGTGCCATAACCTAGCTTGTCTTTCTTTCCACCCCGCAGGTCGAACGCTTTTCCTTCACCGTTATGACAAGCGATACAAGCGCGGTCCAGGATCGGCTGCACTTCCAGGTCGAACGTGAAAGAGCGTGTACCGCCTTCGGGCAGAGTCAAGGCAGACGGAGCTTTCTGCGAAGCGATCACACGTTTCGGGATCGCGATCTGGTTCTGGTCTTCATGACAACCGATACAGGAAACCACTTCGCCCGGCTGACCGGTCACCCAGCTTCGCATCCACTGGATAGCCACGCCATCCTTATCCAAAGGCTGGATGGAGATCGGTGTATTGGCAGGAGCCTTGAAGATCACGGAACCGTCTTCTTCGACAGGAACCGTCCCCAACATACGCTTGATATCCCAACCGGACTGGATTCCGTGCCAGTTATGGTCGGAACGGGTCTTTACATACGCATATTCGTAAGCATGCAGACGCAGAGACTTGACCGTTCCGCGAGGAATACCTTTCAGGCCTTCTCCTTCGTAGATATCCTGAATAAAGAAGGTCGCTTCCTTTTCATTCAGTTTCACACGGTCGGGAATGGACGGAGGAGTCTTTGTCTTGCGCACCAGGATCGGGCTGATATAGCCTTCGCCTTCTGCCTGCATCAGACAGGTCACGTTGTCGTAGACGTCCACCAGATAGAGTCCCCACAAGGCATGCGGGTCCAACTTGGCTGCAACCAGGAAGTATTTGTCGTTCAGCGGAGTCGGTTTGATGAACTGCGGCCATACACCGTTTACCAACTGGTCCTTGATTTCTTCTTTGATCGGACGGTTACGGTGAGGAATTTCCTGTACCATACCGGCTGTGCTCTTACGTCCCTTGGTCGGATCGAAGATGATCATACGGCCTGAACGTGCCACACCGTGGTGGCCGGAGATGATACCGACGAACGCCGAACCGTGGCCGGGCAACGGCTGCACGTCGAACGTACTGTTCGGGAACATCGCACCGCTACCGTAGAGGGCTTTGTTTTCCGTTCCGTCCGGGTTCATGTGCATTACGATACGGGAATAGTAGTGGGTCAGGTCGGTGTACTCCCAGCGGGTGTACATCACACGGCCGTTATTCATGATGACCGGATTCCAGTTGGCGTCCTGGTCGAATGTCAGGCGGCGCATGCTCTTGTCCTTCGGGTCATACAGCACCATGTTACCTACCGCATCGCTACCGTTCACACAAGGAACACCCTGGTAACCGATGTTGGAGATAGCGATCACACGACCGTCGGGCAGGTAAGTACCATCGTAGAACTCCAGATCCGGCTCATCGTTTTCCACAAGCGGCTTGAAGCCTGTCCCATCCAGATTCACTTCATAGATGTTCCAACGCTTGTCGTCCTGTGTCTGTGTGAACATCACACGGTCACCGTCCCAATGCAGTTTCAGGTCAGCGATGGAAGAACCGTTTTTCGGTTTGTAGACCTGACGCATCTGTATATCGCCACGCAGATTGGAGAGTTCGACGATCTCGGCATCGAAGCCCTCACGACCGGCAGATTCCTGGTTACTCCAGTTATTGGCCTGAGTCCCCAAGGAAGGAGTCATGATCTGGTGTGCCTTTGAACCTACCTTGAAACGGGCTGCCACGATCTTGTCGGCATCCAGCAACGGGTTAGCCAGCAAGATGGCACGTTTGCATTCCAATGCTTTCTTGGCATCGGCGATAGCCTGTTCGTCACCGTTATAGATGCCTTTGAAACCTTTCTTTTCGAGCCGTACCAGTTCGTTCAGCATCGGTTCGTATTTGGCGGCGTCGTAGCCTTTCTGCTTTTTCATATCGGCGAAAGCCAATTTGACAGCCTCGACGTTCAGCCATTCCAAATCGCTCTGAAGCGTGTACAGTTCCTGTACTTTCTCAACCAGTTCGAGATATTTGCGTATCTGTGTATTGAGATCTTTTTCGTTTGCGATCTGCTTTGCCACATTCGAATAGTAGGCTCCGTCCTTCAACCGGGCGATCGCATTATCCGCAGCCTGCTTTTCGACTGAGGCATCCGGGGTGATCAACCAGGTATCCAGGCCGTCCAGTACCGCACCCAGCATACCGATTTCTTCCGGATACTTGTTGTTCAATTCTTCCGCCACAAAGGTCGGAACCGTATTCAATGCCTGGAAAAACACACTTCCGCCACTTGAAGTATCATCGATACCGACTTCGGCTTCGAAGCGGACATACTGGCCACCCACCGGGTATACCAACGTGCCGTTCGCATGGCAGAACACACCGTGTTTGTATTCCTTTCCAGCAATAACGATCTCATGATCGTATGCATTCGTGTTCATCTTGGGTTTTGCCCAACCGGCAACACCGTATTCATAAGGAACTTCGTCCAACCATACGGCTGTACCATCGGCTTTGATCAAACGGGCATTCGCCCATACAGCCTGGTCGTAATCCGTACCATCGGGACCACCGGCCGTTACAAGCACCAGCTTATCCACGCCTTTCAAGTCTACCACGAAAGGTTCGGCTTTCGCCTTATGCTTCATCCAGGTAGAGACGATCGGCATTCCGGATTTCTTCAGCTTTGCCTGTAATTCCGTTTTAGCTTTGACTGAAGCATCAATCCACGTTTCCGCCTTCTTCTGCTTAGGGCCGGCAGACACCATAACAGAAGAGGACAGAAAGAGTGATACTAATAAATAGTATTTGTTCATGTAATAAATTATAAGGTGTTTATTACTTATTATAACGCAGCTTTCGTGTTGGTGAAGCGCAAGCCGTCATTATCGTGGTAGCATGCCCATTCATCAACAATAGCACCTTCAGGACCAGCCATCATAAAGTGGAATGTTTCCAGTTTTTTCAGGCGAAGAACATCACCTACATTCTGTACGACGAAATTTTTGCTCTTGATCGCACCGTGGGTAGCGGGGATAGCAGGAGCGTTCGGAGTCTCGTCACCTACTTCAGAGAAGTTGTAAACCCATCCCTTTTCTACCATCCAGGATTCATGTTTAGCCGGGAATTTGGTCTTTACATGCGCATGTTCGGGGATCATCTGTCCCGGAAGCAGGTAGATCGCGTGAGCGAAGTAGCCGTATTCAGGATCGTTGACCCAGAAAATACCACCCATACCCACGTTTTCAAAATCACCCAGACCGAAATCAGTCACCCACATGTCCTTAGCCATCAGTTCGGTGAAAGGAACACCGTAGAAAGCGAACATGTCTTTCATTGCTTCCATAGCAACATCCTGTTGGAACTTGCCGTCTTTGTAGAAGTCGGCATTCGTGTACTTCTTAGAATACTTCATTTCTTTATTATTTTTACAGTTAGCATTGTTGTTACATTCATTCTTGCAGTCGTTTCCGCACTGTTCGGTGCATTGTCCTTCGCCTGCCGCTGCGCAACAGGTAGCCTCGCCAGTAGATGTTTTGCCGTTACATGCAGCCATCGAAAGCAGGAGGGCTCCCATAGCGGCCGATTTCATAAGATTCTTTTTCATTTTTTCTCTTGTTTATTTAGTTAGTAATATTTGTTCTTTACCTATCACCTGTCCCCCGCCGGAGAAGCTCTCGTTTCCATAAGGTGAAACGCCTGCTCCATACGAGGGAACTTTCGTTTCATGCCTATGAAACGTCTACTCGATGGCGATCCCTTCTATTTCGATCAATAACTCATCCCGGCAAACGTCCGCCCACATATAAGATATGGGAATATTCAAACCATATCCTTCCAGCAGTTCTCGTGCCTCCTCATAGAAGGATTTCTCTTTCAGATAGACACGCAGCATTTTCAGTTTCGCCTTACCAATCAGCTGGCCGATGTTTTCCATCGTGATATGGAGCTGGCGTCCGAGCCCTACCCCAACCAGGCTTTCCTCCCCACGGATAGCTGCCGCACCGGAAATATAAACGATCCGCCGGTCATCGAAAGTCATGCTTTTGGCCCGTTCGAACTTCGGAGTGGCTTTCTTCTGCTGGGCAGCTTCGAGGACCTGGTCCGAATAGGCGTGGGCGGCTATCTGCAATTTATTGTCGATCGGGGTGGCATAGCATTCGGGACGGGCGAACACGGCCGCATCCAAATCGACCAGTATGCCTCCCAAGTTGGCCCCGATACCGGTAGCAGCCGGATAACCGTTGCTCCAGTCCGTCTTTCCATAGAAATCGGCACGGGCGTTGTTGAACATCTGGTAATGCTGGTCCGGCCCATCGAAGCGGGTGATCTGCTCGATGTAGTTCCACTGACGGATGATGCAGTTTACGGGGAAGCCTTCCCGGCGCATCACCTCTCCCATCATGTGGAATACTTCGGCGGACTGCTGCTGGATACCGAAGTTTATCACATCCCCGTGGAAGCCGCCGGCAAAGAGAAAACGGCCATCGGCATTTTCCAGTACGACATACGGGAAGCCGCCGTGACGGCGGAAGGTGATATGATCGTCTTCGTCCGCTTTGTAGCTATGGACTTCCAAGATCAGTCCGGCATTCAGAGGTGGCTGGGAAACATAACTCAATACCGGTTCATGATTCCCATAAAACTTACGGATTTTCTCACGCAGCATGATGCGACGGGAAACGTATTGTTCGTTGTCGTTCGGCATGCCGAAGAATGCCAAACGGAGAATCTGTTCGTCTTGAGGCAACTGTGCCAGCAGGGCGTCTACCATTTCACCGAAAGTAGCCAGTCCGGTCGTATAGATATTATAATGTATTTTATCGCAATAATTCATAAAGAGTTCACATATTCGGTTAATGCTTCGATATCTTTCTCTGAAACTTTCTTCTCGATGCCGTGTTTATGGACACTGAACACTTCCTTCATGGTAGCGGCACGTCCGTCGAACAAATAGGGAGCCGTACGCCACACTTCACGCAAAGTCGGAGTATCCCAACCTTTTTCGAACTCTATATCCTCACCTATGCGGTGGTATTTCATATCCGTATAATAAACACCGCTATGGCATTCCCCGCATTTCAGCTTTTCGAAAACCTTCTGTCCTTCCTTTGCCAAATCAGACAGCTCGCCGTTCACCAAGTAAGGACTGGGCACGGGACGAAGTGATTTCAAATAGGCATCCACACAAGCGGCATCTTCTTCCGAGACTTCAAAAAACTGGATGAAGTTGAATCCTGCCCGCACAGCCCGTTCCGCATGTTCACGGATACCGGAAATCATGTTGGGAGGAGTCACATGACTAAAGAGCATGCTCTTGCAGTTCTTGGAGTTGCCGACACCGTCGTTCATCAAGTCCCAGTTCATGCCATCCGTTCGTCCGTCTCCCGGAT
>ENA-ORSS01002149-ORSS01002149.1-human-gut-metagenome-genome-assembly--contig:-NODE-2149-length-18391-cov-3.586551_pt1 | contig 18391 bp, 12 predicted proteins | sample MGYA00241899_ERZ509162 | MGnify/ENA primary metagenome ERZ509162 (study PRJEB26280, sample SAMEA2338641) | human gut metagenome | biome: human gut; feature: human-associated habitat; material: faeces... | reverse complement strand
AGTTAAAGAAAAACCCGCTTTTCTTTGAAAGGCGGGCGGATGTTCAGAAACCGTATACTAACAAACGGCTCGGCTTATTTGGCTGAGCCTTATTCACCGACATCCGTCCATTAGACAAGAAGTCGGCACAGTTTTTAAGTCGTGTGCACACGACTGTTAGTATTTTCAAGGGTTTCTGACGCCCTAAGCAGTTTCCCGCTCGTTTCTACTCTATAAAGTAAATGAGTTAGAATCAAGTTAAATCATCAAAAACCCTCTGGAATTTTTAGAAATAAACTTTTATAGTGCTTTTTATAAGAGGTTGAAATTTATGTTAAAACTGTTTGCCATATTATTTTTGCTCAGCGGCTGCAGCAACATTGTCGTTCCGCCGGCGTATGTTTATAAAGAAATCCTAACAAGAGACTTTACGCTTGCCAGTTGGCAAAAAATAACCAATCCCTTCGGAACTTATAAAATATACATTGAAGGCGACGGTTATGCTTTTAATGCTCACGGCCGCGCCACGCAAGACCCGACACCTAAAGGAATATTAGTTCGCGAGCTGGCTTTTGGCGATAATAGTCCGAATGTCGTTTATCTTGCAAGACCGTGCCAGTATGTCAAAAGTCCGATTTGTTCCAAACGTCATTGGACAACCGCCCGTTTTGCACCGGAAGTTATTAACGCTGAATATGCAGCTATCAAACAAATTGCCGGCGACAATCCTGTCATTTTAATCGGATTCTCCGGTGGGGCGCAAGTTGCAGGCTTGATAGCGTCCACCAAACCGGGACTGAATGTCAAAAAAGTCATAACTATTGCCGGCAATCTTGACCACTTAGCGTGGACACAATATCACAACCTTCCACCGCTTAATGAATCAATGAATTTGGAAAGCTACCGAAAACAGTTCGCCAAAATCCCGCAAATCCACTATGTCGGCAGCAATGATAAAGTCATGCCGTCGGTGTTGGTGAGGGAGTTTGTCGGTAAAGACACGAGAGTTTTTGAGGTTAGGGGTGCAACCCACAATTCCGGCTGGGAAGAAATTTATTCTCAAATCCGGAATGAAAAGTGATTTTCGGGTAATTAACGGATAAATACCTATGTAGCAAATAGCTATAAATCTCATCATATTAATTTGTCTTTAGAGGGAATGCCTTAAATTGCATTCCTTTTTTATTAAAGAAGCTAAACTCCTCTCAACTGGTTTATTTTCCTTCTATTTTAAGAGAGAAGGAAAGGAGCTATTGTTAAATTTCCATCTATTATAAATAGCTATTTTATTTTCTATTATAATACTATTATAGGGCTCTAAAATCACTCTCAATCCCTTGCCACATAACACATTCCGCAAAAAGCAAAGGAAATAACGGTTTCCATTTCGGGAAATAACGACTTCCGACAGCGGAAATAACGGTTTCCAACGGTGGAAATAAGAGTTTCCGTTTCAAGAAAACCGGAAATAACCGTTTCCGATACCTAAAATAGGTGGAAATAACGATTTCCGGCAGGGATTTTGTTCAAATGAAAATCCGGTGTTCTTCTTCAATAAATATTTGTGAGACGAATTTTTATGAGGAGAAAACATGAGCAAAAGCAAAGCTGAGCTATCCATAACCAAACGTTTGCTATTGGATTTCATTAAATACAAAACCAACAATAACCATACATTTTTCATGGGGAACGATAAAATCGCCGCCGCCCTCGGATTAACGGTTAATTCCGCCAAAGTGATGGTAAACGAACTGATCCGCGAGGGATACCTTCTAAAATCAACGGATACCCATGGCCGCAGAGTGTTAAACCTCTCTGGCAAACCCTACTTAACCATTTCTTGCGTCGATTTAAGCAACATAGATAAACGCATCCTCGCCCAAGAAGTCCTAAACTACCAACGCGATGCCGAATATTACAAACAACTATACGAACTAGAAAAGGCTAGGGCTGGTAGACTAGCGGAGGAAGTAGGAAGATTGAGACTTATTCAGTAGCTTTTATATTTTCATATATTTTTCAAAAATTTTTTCTATCTCAAAGGGAAGATTTTCAAAAGCAGAATCTGTTTCATCTAGTTCCAGTCCTTGCATGTCTGAAATAGCCTTAGCCAAATCTTTTCCAAAAAGCCATTTTGCTTCAGAAGTTAACGGAAATAAATCCTCTGGTTCTAAATATGGATTGGCACCAGCTTCTTTCTTTGCTGATAAAGAAAGATATGTATTTTTCAGTCGTTTATAAAATTCAAGGCGAATATCAAACAAGTCTTGTTTTCTTTGTTTTTCACTTGTTCTCCATTGCAAAAAAGCAATGAGTGCAACGCACAAAGCTAACCAGAAATTATCACCACTAAAACTGCCTAATAACTTGTCCATCCTTACTCTCTCATCACTTTTGTAATTAGCTCGCTGTAGCTGTTCACAACATCATACTGCACGTCGTTGTCGCTGATTGCGGTAAAATGTTTGCGAGCGCAGTTGATTTTTGCTTGTTCTATTTCTCTTAATTCCAATGTTTGCATGGAACCTTTGGTTTCAGCAATAAAATAAATGTGGCGAACATGCTCCTTATTAAAAGCAATAGCCCAATCCGGATTATATTTCCCGACCGGAGTTGAAATATAAAATCCTTTTGGCAGTTTAACATAAACAACCACATCCTGACTTTCTTCAAGATGCTGCGCAAAGTCCTTTTCACCTGTAGAATCGTATAATAAATGGTCGTAAATGTTTTTTGTTGTCGTTATTGCATTAACACCAAGTTTACCTTTAAGTGTCGGTTCGGTAAATATATCTGTGCTGTAAACTCCGTCTTTACCGTCGATTTTTGTATAAGCTATATGTTGTACGATAAGTGTCGCTTTTTGCTCATTGATAAGATTTGCAGCCTTAATGATAAATTCTTCCGGATTTTGCTTAAATTGATCAAAAACACACTTTTCAATACCTGTCAAAATTTTAACAATACATTCACGTGTCAGCCCTGTTTCGTCAACAAGTTTGCCGACAAGATCATATTTAATATTTGTGCCTTCGGAGCTGATAACCTCAATTTTTGATTTGTTTGGTTTTGTTTCAAAAGCATTTCCTTCTATTAACGCTTGTTTGGAATCAATAGATTTCATGCAGCCTTCGGTAATTTTAACATAGATTTTGGATACTTCCAGCTTGCTATTCAGAATTTGAATTGCCTTATCAATAAGTTCCTGTCCGTCAAAATCTACGGCATAGATAGATTTGATATTAATTTTATTCCAAAGTGCCAGAAATTCTTTTTTATCCAAAACCCCTGCATTTATTTTAATATCTACATTATTTTTGCGGGCATCTTCAGGCAGCATTCCCTTAATATCGTAAATCGTATCCATAATTTTGATAACGCTGTCGTTACAATCCTTAATCTCATCAGGCAATTTCAGGGTTCCTGCCTTTTTAGCTTCATAGTATTTTTCGGTCAAACAGCCGTTATCATCAACATATTCCTGTCGGACAAAATTGTTAAACAGCTTTTGTGCCAATTTGCGGTCAATTGTTTGTGTTTCGCCATTTGTTGAAATCAAAACTTTACCTTCAAACAGCTCAACATTAACTTCTTTCGGTCTGTCGGTAACAACTTCCGCCAGTTCTTCTTGAAGGGCTTTGGCAAAATTATTATAAGATTCGTTGGCAATAACGGTCAATATATTGATATTATGCACATCTTCACCTAAAAGCGATGCGTCCATTCTGTCGCCGTTTTGATTAACAGCAAGTCTTAGGCCGCGGCCGATTTCCTGTCTTTTACGGACAATTGCGGAACTTTCCTTCAGGGTGCAGATTTGAAATACATTCGGATTATCCCAGCCTTCTTTCAGAGCCGAATGGGAAAAAATAAAACGCACCGGCTCTTTGCGATCAAGCAGCCGCTCTTTATCTTTCATAATTAAATCATAAGCGTCAATATCATCAGACGAGGTCGCACCTCTTTTTATCTCGGAGTTGACGGAATGTCCGCTTCTCTTATCAATGGAGAAATATCCGGCATGAGTGCTTTCCGGGGTAATAGACTTCAGATATTTAATATATTCATTGTCACCCAGCTCGCCGACATAACTGTCTACGATTCTTTTATATTCGTCCTCAAACATGTGGGCGTAAATGCCTTTTTCATCGGCTTCCTGATAATCTTTATATTTTGCCACTTCATCAATAAAAAACAAGGAAAGGACTTTTATTCCCTTATAAAACAACTGTCGTTCCCGTTCCAAATGGCTTTCTATGGTTTCACGAATTTGAATCCGCCGGATTTGGTTTTCATCGGTTTTAGAGCCCAAAACTTCGCCGACTTCAATCTTAATTCCGTTAGAAAGCTCCACAAAATTGGAAGTAGCCCTGCCATCAATACGACTAACGGTATATCCTTTATATTCTTCCAAACAGCCGGATTGCTGATACAGATTAAATCCTTCATTGACAATTCGGGTGGTTTTCTTAATTCCGTTTGCCCCTTTAACATTGAATTCCAAGGTTGCAGTCGGGCTTTTGTCTTTAGAAAGGTTAATGTTTTGCAGATACATATAACCGTCTGTTCCTGATTGCCCCGAAACAGAAATTCCTTTAACCGCAATCTTTTTTACCAGCTTTTTATTGTAGGCTTCCATGGCATCCAACCGATAAACCATATTGAACGGAATCCTATGCGTTGCCGAATAGCCGATGGTCATTAAGGGGTTAAATTTCTTAATTGCAGCCAATGTTGTCGGCCCTAAAACCGACTGAGGCTCATCAATAATCAAAATCGGATTGGTCTTGGCAATAATATCAATCGGACGGCGAGAACGAAATTCATCAAGTTTCATATCAATTCTTCGGGCATCTTTACCTTTGGCGTTGAATGCCTGTGAGTTAATAATCATAACATTGATTTTGTTATCACTGGCAAATTGGTCAATTTGGTTCAAATGCGCTGAATTATATATGAAAAAGCGGATTTTTTCGCCATATTCTTCCATAAAATGGTCTTGGGTAATCTGAAAAGATTTATAAACACCTTCACGAATGGCAATGCTTGGCACAATTACAATAAATTTGCTCCAACCATAGGTTTTATGAAGCTCAAACATCGTTTTGATATAAGTATAAGTTTTACCGACGCCGGTTTCCATTTCTACAGTCAGGTTATATTTCCCCTCTAATTGTTCAGAGGGTTTAATCAGGTTATTTCGTTGAATGGTTTGGATATTCTCTAAAATTCTGTTGTCATCAAGAACAACTTTTGCATTTTTAAAACCGATAAAATCTTCATCTAACTCTTGTTGCCTGCTTTTCGTATAACCTCTATCAATAAGATAGCTCATACCGCTTTGATAAGGCTGTCCCTTAAAAACATCAACAACAGCCTTTGCGGCATCGGCCTGAAACTTCTGATGCTTAAACTTTAACTTCATTGTTCCACCTCTTATAAAACTTTAATTGTTGTTTGAGGGGATTTAAGTTTAAATATCTCATCAACATTGATTCTGGCCGCTGGTGTAGCAAAAGAACTGTCGCGGAAAACGACACGCAAAGGTTTCAAATCAGCTATTTGTTTAACCGTTTCTTCCGGAATTTTATCATCAAAACAAGCTATCAGGTCGCCATCATTAACGATATGAACTTCATTATTGTTAATTCGTTCCATTCTGTGCGGCAAAGAAAGCTCTAAACCCCAGTCTAGCATACATTGATACAAAAGGTCATAACCGCTTCGCCCTTCTTTGATATTGCTGATACTGTCAATTAAATCGCTTTGCGAAAGCTCATCAGGCGTATAATAAACGTTTTTCATATTGCTTTCATCGAGCTTCAAGACACGGAAACCGATATCAAGGTCAGTTTTTCCTGTTTCTTCAACAATTTTCTTGCCGGCACGGCGAATACGCTCTTTACCGATTTCACAGATGTTTTTATATCCGGCTTTATAGGCTTTACTTTTTTCATTACAAATTTCTGGTAATTGTATCATAATAAATTTGCGATTTGAATTTAATTCAGTATTTACTTCCATAACAGCCTGTGCTGTTGTTGCTGAACCTGAAAAGAAGTCCAATATTATATCAGATGAATTATTTTCTATATTTGTATTACTAATAATTTTTATTAAATATTTTATTAAGCCAACAGGCTTTGAAAATTCAAATATTTTTAGTTTTAGTTTAGTTAATTCTTTTGTCCCATTTGCATTAATCATATCCAAAAATAAATTAGAAGGTCTTCTTCCTTTACCTAGCATATCTTTTAAATATAATTTAGTATAAACACACCAATTTGCTGTTTCACCTGTATTGCTATTAATTAGCATGCTCTTCTTTTTTTCAAAGCAAATGCCATTATTTGCTAAATCTTCATAAAAACTTTCTTTATTACATCTAAAAGATTTACCCTCTGGTGTAATCACGATTTCTCCATCAGGACATTTTATTTCATATCGGCAATTAGCATAAAAATCTAATGTAGGTTCATACAAATTAACTTTTTTATAAGCTCCTTTACCATCACCATCATCAAATTTAAAAGTTTTAATATAATCTTTATCAAAAGGCTCATAAAAGAACCCTAGTTTCTCTAATGATTTTGCATATACAAGTAAATAATCAACAGCAGGAGATAATTGAGAACCTCTATTAGCTCCTTTCTTCATTTCTCTGGTTACAAGTCCTATAAAATTACTAGCCCCAAAAACTTCATCACACATCTTTTTGAGATTATCTACTTCATTGTCATCAATAGATATAAAAATAACCCCATCATCTGTCAGCAGATTTCTTGCAAGCTTTAACCTCGGATACATCATAGAGCACCAAGATGAGTGGAAACGCCCGTTGTTTTCAGTATTCTTAAACATTCGGTAACCACTTTCATCAATCGCTCCAACTTCTTCGTCATAAAGCCCTCTTTCGGTAGCATAATCATCTGGATAAATAAAGCTGTCATTCCCTGTGTTATACGGCGGATCTATGTATATCATCTTGATTTTATTCAAATAGCTTTCTTGTAAAAGCTTCAGAACTTCCAAATTATCTCCTTCAATATACAGATTCTCGGTTTTATCCCAATTAACGCTGTCTTCCAAACAAGGGCGCAGAGTTTTATTGGTTGGTTTATTAGCTTCCACCATAGCCGATTTTTTACCGACCCAAGTAAAATCATAGCTTTCATCCCTGTCAATCACATCGGACGAAAGTTCTTGTTTCAGTTTTTCAAAATCAATCTTATGGACAAGATTGCCTTGCTCATCTTTTGCTTCCGTAACCACATTCGGAAACATCTCTGCAATTTTCTCAATATTTATACGCGTAAAATCCGGCGTAGACATTTTCATCTTATCCATTGTTAGTTCCTTTCTTTCCACGATTATTATATGCCTCTTTGAATTTTGAGAATTCTTCAGAATTCGTTGGATTCTCTCTTAATTTTTCCTGCAAAAACTTAAATGCAAATTCTGAAAACTTATGAGTTTTATTTTGTTTTGAGGTTGTGATTTCTATATGAAATCTTTTAGAATCTTTCATTTTGTACTTGAATACAAGTACAGCTACTTCATAGGTTGAAATACCTAGTTTATTTGCTAAATCTTTTTGTCGGTAAGGATATGTTTCATCAGGATTTCCTTCTAGTACAGGAACCTCTTCTGCCAAATCTATATTACCAGTTACTTTAATAACAGGGATACCTTCGGTTTCGCTAAAACTACCTTCTTTAATAAATTTTGCTTTTTTCAAAACCTGTGCAACTAATCTTCTGTCAAACTCAACATCTATGCCATAAGGTGTTGAAAATTTACCATTAGTATAATTAACTATGCCCAAATTAGCGGTTTCACTCTTTCTTATTGTATCAAAAAGCTTGAATAATCTGTCTCGTTCATTCCTTACATTTTCTTCAATTATATGATTTAGTTCGGAATATTTTATTTTTTGGCTTCTTGCTCTATATCTATATAAAATATCTCCATTAGCAAATTTTTCGCCGTCACAATTTTTTTGAGCAATTACAGGTTTGTATGAACTTTCTTCTGTATAAATCCAGCCAATCTTTTTTTGCTCTATATTTCCTCTACTATTTGTGATATCGATAGATAAAGAGCCACATTCCCACTCAATCTCAGGAGCGAAAAAAGAATTTAACACTTCTGTAAATTTTTCTTGCTCCATATTATCAAAATTATCATTTGATAATCCTTTTACTGTGCGAGGTTTATCTGTAATACCAAAAACTATATACCCACCTCTATTATTAGAGTATGCAGCCATAGTCTTTGCATATTTTGGATAATTTGATTTGTTAAAGTTTTCTTTAAACTCTACATTATTACTTTCGCGGCTTTTTAATTTGCCGGTTTCATCAATATTTGTTAGAATACTTCTTAAATATTCTTCATGTGATATTTTTGCCATTCTTCATCTCCTGCAATTGTGCTTCCAAATCTTTAATTTCTGCACGAATGGCAATTTGCCGGTTAAACTGTTTTTCAGCATTCATTTTCTTGGCAAGCTTTTCAATTTGTTTTTGTAACTTCTCTATTTCTATGGTCTGATTAACCTTATCCTTGATATCTTGCTCATCTGCGGTGTCTATCATTCCGTCTGACAACTGGCTTAAAAAGTTTTCATAGATACTTTCCAGTTTGTTTCCCTGCAAAGCTAAAATCGGTTCTTTGCTCCACTCACTGTTAAAATAACGAATGATATTAGCCTTATTTGTGCTGTTGGCCGATTTTTCTTTATATCCCAGCCAAATTTGATATTTGCCGTCATATTCCAAAATAAACAGAATGTAATAAGGGATAGCCTTATCTATGGCCTCCAGAATTTTGGGATTAAATTTAGCTTTTTTCAGTTTGATATGAAAAACTTCCAGCTCCTTAAAATTATCACTGCCGGAAATATTGAGCGTTTTCGGGGACAACTTATTCGTCCAGATGATTTTTTCTATATCATTTACAAAGCTTTCTTTTAAGGCTGAACTGATATCCGCTTTTTCATAAAATTTATTTTTGGATATATTTCTATTAACTTCCGTAGAATGAGGAAGGTTAAGCATTTTTGCCTCCTTCCACCACCAGGAAACAGATTAGTTCAAAGTCATTTAATCCGCTGATTTCGTTTTCTAAAGCCGAAGTTCCGCCGTCAGAAAACAGGCTGTCAACATCACTTTCTTCTTTAACGGCAATAATGGAATTGATAGCCTGATTCAAAAGTGTGGAATATTGTTTCATATCCCGGCCGTCTTTAGTTTTTTTATTGAAATAGGTACAAAGGTTTTTATCCACTTCCGCCTTGCCTTTGCATGCCAGACGCAGTTTATCTAACAATTCTTTAGGTTGTAGATGATTGCAGACAATTTCTCCGTTTTCTTTAAGATACACCATATAAAACGGATGCAGCCGGTTCATATTATTGATGTTGGTGTCTTTATTAATGTTCTTCAAAATATAAATAACACCTGCAGGCATATCCGGAGTTGCTCCGACAACAGCGTTCATACCGGCCGGGGTCTTTTCTACGTCAGGGTTTTGCTTGATATATTCCAACAAATCCAGACGGAATTCATTTAAGCCCAAATCCATAATGGAAACGCCAGTTCCCATTTCTTCTATATCAATCACTTCTTCTTGCAGTTTTTCCAGCTGCTGTTTACGATACTGCAAATCAGCGTCATCTTCGGGATTAATGACATTATCATTACCGCCATTGGTAATGTTAATGGCTTTCATACGTCCTTCAACACGAGCCTTTAGTTTTATGTATTCATCCAGTTCTACCGGAGCCCAAAAGTTTACCAACTGGATGACTTTGTTTTGGCTGCCGATACGGTCAATACGCCCAAAACGCTGGATAATGCGCACCGGATTCCAATGAATATCATAGTTTATCAAATAATCACAATCTTGCAGGTTTTGCCCTTCGGAAATACAATCCGTGGCAATCAGAATATCAATATTGGCAGGATTATCCGGCAATAATAAATGTTTCTCTTTGGAACGTGGAGAAAAGCAGGTCAAAACCGTATTCATGTCCTGCGACAAGCCTTTGATTGTGTTTTTACCGTCAACCGAACCACTGATAACCGCCGTATCCAACCCAAACATGTTTTTCACATACTTTGATACGTTTTCATACAGATAATCTGCCGTATCGGCAAAGGCGGTAAAAATAATAATTTTCTTATTGTTATCGTTGATTGGATTTTCAATCTTTTGTTTTATCTGAGTTAAAAGAGTTTGCAGCTTATAATCTTCGGCAGTTGTGATTTTGCCTGTTTCTGCATACAGATGTTTCAAAATTTGCGAATCTGCTTGTAAATCTCTGCGCCAAGAGCGATAGTCCATGTCTTGAAGTGAAATATTTACTTTGCTGCCGATAATTACGTCATAATCTTCGTCCAGGTCACCAAATTCGGAAAAATCCTCTGTTAATTCATAGCTGTTTTTCTGTCTTTCAAACAGGTCAATGTGTTCTATGGTTTTATCAATACGATTGATAATGCGGGAAATTGTTTGATTGAACGAATAAACCGAACTTTCCAAGCGCTTCATTAAATTAATACTCATCAAGCGGCGAACACCTTGTTCACGATCAGATTGCTTGAAAAATACCCCTTTACTGACGTCTCGTCCGTATTTGTCTTCATATTCGTCTCGTTTGCTTTCATAAATATAAGCGGACGGCGTATAAATACACAAAGTCAAATCCAGAAGGTGCTCAAATATTTCTTTATATGATATGGTGTCTGCTTTTTGGCTTAATACCGGCCGCAGATTAATTGGAGACAAACGTTCCGGAAATTTTCCGATATCTGCGGTATTGTAATATTTTTCGATATGTTTACGGGAGCGGGCAATGGTAATGCTGTCCAGCAGATCAAAAAAGTCAAACGACAACATATCCAGCAACCGTGTGGTTGTCCGTTCAGCTGGAGGCAGGGTATTCCACCGGTTGAATGCTTTTTGTGCCTCTCTGAAAATATGATCAATATTTTTGCCATCGCCAAGTTTTTTGTTTATTTCTCCGGCATTCCCTTCATAAGCAAGAGCCAGTTGATTTTTTAAGTCTAAAAACTGGTTATTAACAGGTGTGGCAGAAAGCATGAGGACTTTTGTTTTTACGCCTTTGCGGATAACCTTATTTAGCAACACGCTATAACGGTTATCTTTTTGTTCTCCGTCGGTTGACAGATAAGACTGTCCACCATTGCGAAAATTATGGCTCTCATCAATAACGATTAAGTCATAATTGCTCCAATTCAGTTTGGCTAAATTCAATCCGTTAGATATGCCATGAGTACGAGATAAGTCCGTATGATAGAGAACATCATATCGCAATCTGTCAGATGCAATCGGGTTATTAACATAATTTTCTTTATAGGTCGTCCAGTTATCGCTTAATTTTTTGGGACAGAGCACTAAAACGTTTTTATTGCGGTTTTCGTAATATTTTATAACGGAAATCGCCGTATAAGTTTTACCTAATCCGACACTGTCTGCCAGAATACAGCCATTATATTTTTCTAGCTTATTAATAATTGCTAAACAGGCGTCTTTTTGAAAATTATATAACTTGTTCCAAATGGCGCTTTCTTTGAATCCTGTGCGCTCATTGGGTAAAATATCTTCATTGATATCGTCCAAAAACTCATTGAAAATATTATAAAGCGTGAAGAAATATATGAATTCAGGAGAATTTTCATTATAAACGGCTGTAATGCTCTCAATGATCTCTTCGGTTATATCTTGCAGCTGTGCTTTATCGTTCCATATTTCATTAAATTGTTTCAAATAGTTCTGGCTGAAGGGTTCACCCATACGGTTAATAATACAAAAACAGTTATTACCTCTATCACACCCCAAATCAACGGTTGTAAAACCATTAATAGGCTGGTATACAAAATTTGCTCCATTTTCATTATTTAAAGAAATGAAACCGGGAATTATTTGCCCTGTTTTATTGGATTTGAACCGCACTTTTCGTTTTATCCAATCGGCACATTCTTTTGCAATGGCTTTTTGCGTTAATTCATTACGGAGCTTTACTTCAAATTCTGTACCGTATATACTTTTTTCACGAGCCAAACGTGGAATATAAAACTCTCGTTTTTCTTTTGGAGTCTTCTCAGTGGTGAAAGTAGGAGAAGTAAAGATAAAACGGAGCTCTTCAATATTTTCTAGTTGTTTTTTTAATTCCGCAAATGCATATATGGAAAAATAGGCGGAAGCAATAGAAAGCTTTGCCCCTTTCTTTATTTCATTCTGTAAATCATCTTTTAAAATAGATGACACATTATCAAATGATTTATATTGAAAATCCACCGTTTTTCAATATTACAAAAACAAACATTTTTAACATTCGTGTCCAAAGCATTAAAATACTTGCTTTTCAAAAGATTGGTGTTAATAATGTAAGTAAATTTAGCAAAGATGAAGAGACATAATTACTACGGAAAATAAACGGTGGGTTTATTTCAGTATTTGTTTTTTCATAAATTATCGTCAAATCAGATAAATATAAATAAATTTTATAAAGGATAGACGATGATTTACGGTTATTGCAGAATTTCAACAGAACATCAGGTCGTAAGTAACCAAAAGCACAGTATACAGGCCTTTGCTGACAAAAACAATATTCAAATTTCCAAATGGGTTGAGGAAACAATATCTTCCCGAAAACCACTTAACGAACGAAAATTGGGTAAATTACTTAAAAAGCTCAAAAAAGGAGATATTCTAATTGCAACCGAGTTGTCCAGACTTGGGAGAAATCTTCTTGAGGTTATGGGAATTTTGCAAAACTGCCTTGAAAAAGAGTGCCAAATCTGGACATTAAAAGAGAATTACAGGCTTGGTGCAGATATTCAAAGCAAAGTCCTTGCTTTTGCCTTTTCGCTTGCCAGTGAAATAGAACGTCAGCTTATCTCCGACCGCACCAGAGAATCTCTAAAACGTGTTAAAGCTGAAGGGAAACACATCGGCCGCCCTCGTGGCAGCACCTATCGCAAATTGGCAAAAAAACACAACAAAATAAAAGAGCTTTTGGATAAACACGTCTCCAAAGCCGAAATCGCTCGTCTCCTCGGCTGTGATTGGAATACGTTACATAGATATATTAAGGAAAGCTATGGCTTTAATAATATTGCTTGCGGTGTCTAAATAAAGTGCAATTTTTTGCGTAGATAGATATTATTATTGTTGACATTGTTTTATTCAATTTCATATAGTTATTATATGGAAAATGTCGCTATACAACATATAAATGAAGAAAATTTAAAAACATACTATCTAAATTTTGATGAGAACGGAGATAAATCTCAAGAACTTTTAGATATTCTTATGGATTCTCTTTTAGAGTTTGTATTTGGGATAGATTATTGTAACATTGATAATCCTCAATTACATCAAAAATTTTTTAATGCCTGCGAGAAATTATATAAAGAAAAGCGTAATCCTCAAAAAGAAGGCGATTTAGGAGAAATTATACTCCATACATTGTTGCGTAAATACCTAAACACTTTTCCCCTAACTGGAAGATTTTATTTTGCTGTTGATAAAAATACAAATGCTAAAAGTTTTGATATAATTCATATTTTACCTGAACCAAATAAAAAAATCCTAGTATTAGGTGAAAGTAAAATGTTTAAAGTAGGTAAAAAAGGTATTGATGCTCTTGTTGATGATATAAAAAAACATTTTACCGCTGATTATGCCAGAAAGCAATTTGTAAAGATTTCCGCACTAACTCATTCATCTGATGAAAAAATTCAAAAAAACATCGTCATACCTACAATTCAACAAATAGATGACTGGGAATTTAAATTACGAAGTGCAAACACATTAGATGAAGTTATTGACGAACTATATGTGCCACTGTTATGCACGTATACATATGATGAATATACAAAACATTCCCGTGTTTCAAAAGAATTTATTGAAACATATGAAAAAGAAATGAGAGAATTGGAGACCTATTTTAGAAATAAAGACATTAATAAACCTAGTTGCTTATCAATACTACTAATGTTATTTCCAATTCCTGATAAAGACAAACTAATAGAAGAGTATTATAAACGTATTGATAAAGGATGTGGTAAATCATGAATCAATACCTTGAATATGTAAATAAAATAAAAAATAATGGTTTAGAAATAGATGACTACTTTGTTCTGGCAAAATATATTAACCGTATGCTGTCTGATACTGAAGATAATCAAATTAAAGCTAGAGAAATTGTAGTTTATATTTTAGAGTATTGGAATAATGTTCCTGATTTTTATAAGAAATTGTTTACAGACATTGTCGCAGAATGTGGATTTTATCCTTATTTAGAAAAGGATAAAGATAAATTAGATTTTAATAATTTAAGGATGGAAATACAAAAAGAATTACATAAATCTGAATTTATAAAATCAGATATTCCAATATATTTTCATGAAGCTCAAAAAGAAGTAAAAGAATTACTGCTAAATACAGAAAAAAATATAGTTGTTAGTGCCCCAACTAGTTTTGGTAAGAGTCTTTTAATAGAAGAAATTGTGGCTAGCTCAAAATATAATAATATTTTAATTATACAACCAACTCTTGCTTTATTAAACGAAACTAGAAATAAATTAAGAAAATATGAAGATATCTATCAAATTATTGTTCGCGTATCAGATAAACCGACATATGAAAAGAAAAATCTATTTCTGTTAACGGCGGAAAGAGTTATGGAATATAAAGATATGCCTAAGATAGATTTTTTTATTTTAGATGAATTCTATAAAATAAGCCAAAAAAGAGCTGACGAAAGGTATGAAGTTCTAAACAATGCCTGTAATAAAATATTAAATACTCATAAATCTCGTTTTTATTTTCTTGGTCCCAATATTGATAAAATATCACAGGATTTCATAAAAAGATATAATGTAATATTTAAAAAATACAAATATAACCTTGTTGTAAATGAAGAACGAGAAATAAAAAATGGAGATAATTACTATTTAGACAAGAATCCAGATGAAAAAGAAACGCGTTTATTTGAAGAGCTTAAAAAACTAGATGGGCAAACTATTATCTATTGCTCTTCTCCCGATAAAGCAACTAACACAGCAATAAATTTTGCAAAATATTTAGAAAAAAATATTTCTGAAAGACTAAATACTGAAAATGATATTCCGTTAATTTCATGGATTTGTGATAATCTTTCTTATAAATGGGATGTCATATTATGTTTGAAACATAAAATAGGATTGCATAATGGAGCTTTCCCCAAACATATAAACTCTGCAATTATGGATTACTTTAATATGGGGACGAAGTTAAAGTATTTATTTTGCACATCAACGATTATAGAAGGGGTTAATACATCTGCCAAAAATGTTGTACTATATAATAACTGGCGTGGAAAAAAGAAGTACAAAATTGATTATTTTGACTATAAAAACATAAAAGGGCGTTCTGGACGAATGTTTAAACACTATACTGGGATACTATATAACTTCTATCCCAGTATTAAAGAGCAAGATATAAGTATAGACATTCCTTTTATAGACCAAGAAAATCCATTATGTAAAGAAATATTGGCACAGACAGCTAATGAAGATATTAAGAATAAGGAATCTAAAGAATACAGAGAACTTATGCAATTACCTAAAGACGAATTAGAATTGTATAAATCCACAGGTTTAAGTATAGATGGCCAAAAGGCTATTTATGATTACATATGGGCTAATTTTGAAACTGATTACCAATGGATTAAATGGAACTCTTTCCCTCAATATGAGCAATCAACATATATTCTTAAGTTATGTTTTGAACATTTATTCAAACCAACTGAAACAAAAAATATCACTCCAAAAAAACTTGCGATGATTATTAAAAGATGTAATGACTCTAGAAGTTTAATAACTCTTATACAAAATGAGATTCAATATTACCACTATCAAAAAGGAGAAGATTACAATAGCGTTCTAACAAGGGCGTTTCAAATTCAAAGGCACTGGTTTGATTACAAAATACCCAAATGGTTTGGTGCGTTTAATGAAATCCAGAAATTTATATGCAATAAAAAAAATGTTGCAGCCGGTGATTATTCTTATTTTATTTCTATGATTGAGAATGATTATATTTCAGAAAGAGCTAATCTTTTGATGGAATTTGATATTCCTACAACGGCAATCAAAAAGTTAGACCAATTTATACCATCTAGTGTATCTTCTGAAAATTTTATAGAATACATTAAAAATAATAAAGAATTTATTTCAACTATGCTATCACCTTATGAAAATGAGCGTCTTCAAAAAGAAATATTGTAATTTTTACTAGAATATTTTCCTGGGATACATTATAAATTATAGACATCCAGTATGTGATATTATCAAACTTTATCAGGGGTATGGGAAAATTAGTAGTAAATGCAGGACAATTAGTCAGATTTCAATGCTTTTAAGGTTCTTATACCTGCGAATTTAAACTAATGGTCTACTTTAAGCTGCTAGAAAACCTTTTATCATCTGGATTTGCTCTTTCATTGCCAAGATTTCTTCACGATGAGACAAGAAAAAGTTGATATTGATGACCGATTTTCGTGCGATTTTGTGAGAGTCTATCTCACCAATTAAGGAAATCTCTGCAGAAATGCAGAGATTTTTTTGTGCGCTAAGACTTAGGAAATCAGGGGATTTGAGAGAGTGAAAGATGGGATTTTAGTCTAAGGTGTCCCGCTTAAAAGGCTAAATTTCGGTCTAAATGGGCAAAAAGTCTACGTTATGTAGGGACACCTTAGACAGTGTCCCTACATCAAATTTGTTGGTATTGAGAGCAAAATGGTTAAAATCGGTTTGTGAGTAAAAACTGCTTGACAGTCGGCTGAAAATATAGGTTTTCACGAACTTTTACATCAAAAAGCCCTACATAAAAAGCTCTGGAGCAACCGGAGCTTTTTGATGTTTTATGCTTACATCTAACGTGCTGATTCTTGGCTATAAGCCGGATCTTTTTCTAAACCAAACGCCTCGACAATCTCGTTAAGATTGTTTTTACTTCTATAGATACGGAACTGTAAGCAAATGCTCTTAACACTTTTTTGGCAAGTTCAACCTCTTTTTCATTATAATGCTTTCCCCTAAAATTCTTATAGACCCCATCAGATCTTTGGCTGTAAATATAGTATATCATTACCCCCTTTGGTATAAATAACATCATCATAAACTGTTCCAGTAATTGTTTCAGAGCCAATAAGCTGATCAAAGGTTAACCACCTAACTATAGTGTTATCTACAATGTAAGACGAATTTGAGCTATCATATATGCACTACTTCCCCCTTAAAAATAATTCCATAAACTGTCTGGAATTTTCCAGTTATAGTGTTCTGCCATAAAGTTTTTGCAATCGTCTAATAACGAGATATGCCATTTACGACTTCATACAAATTTTTATCGCCAAATAGTTGAGGCTTACATTGCTGAACAAAAATCTATGCCAATTAGCATCATCTTCCCAGTCATCTGAAAATAATCCCATATTTTTCTTTATTTTATAGAAGTCTGCATATTAATTATCTGAGTGCATAATGTCTATTACAACTAACTCCGACTTCGTACCGGTTTTAAATCTGATTGCCCAATCCGAAAGTCCCGACGTGACGACGAAATTTGTCTGCCCGCGACGTTCAATACCATAGGTTTTATCGTTAGCCCCTATCCATTCCCCAACTTTATTCAAAGGAAAGAGCTGCCCGCCGTGAGTATGCCCCGAAAGGACCAAATCTACTCTTGCTTTTGCCTCTTTTTCATAATCATTAGGCTGATGATCCATTACAATGATAAATTTATTTTTATCCAGTCCGGAAACAAGTTCTTCCATATCTGCCCGAAAACCTCCCCTTTGAATTTCCGAAAAATCTCGGCGCCCGACAACATAATATGTATTATCTATCAACACTGTTTTATCCTGCAGGACACGGATATTGTTTTTTTCCAATTCCGCAATCAACTCGTTTCCGGTAAAACCTCTGACTTCCGGAGCATGATACCCTTTGTCATGATTGCCAAAAGCAAAATAAACGCCATACTTCGTTTTAAGCGTTCCCAGCGACCGGCACGCCGAAACCATTTCTTCACGCATCGTACCGTCATCCACAAAATCCCCCACAATCAACACAATATCCGGATTCAATTCTTGTATTTTTCTAACATGCCGTTCAAAACCTTTACCGCCAAACGTCGTTCCGATATGGGAATCCGCAAACTGAACAATACGCAATTTTTGTCCAGCCTTTTCTGATACAACCGTATAAGACGTTGTCCAGACATGGTGGTTCAAATACCAGCCTAAACCAAGAGCAGCACAGCTTAACAGAATAGCGGCAATGCCGGCATAATAATATTTGAACGGCTGCCTCCGAAAATGTCCGACCAAATAAAA
>ENA-ORSS01002143-ORSS01002143.1-human-gut-metagenome-genome-assembly--contig:-NODE-2143-length-18421-cov-4.054394_pt1 | contig 18421 bp, 16 predicted proteins | sample MGYA00241899_ERZ509162 | MGnify/ENA primary metagenome ERZ509162 (study PRJEB26280, sample SAMEA2338641) | human gut metagenome | biome: human gut; feature: human-associated habitat; material: faeces... | reverse complement strand
ATTCCCGTTTGCCTTGTTTGGGGGCAGTTCCTTCCAACTGTTTTGCTCATCTCTTTCTATAGTATACGCATAAATTCTATTTACGTCAATCTCATTTTGTGTTTTTGAAGGATTTTGTTTTGCGTTTTTGATGCGTTTCATTTTATGTTTTTGAAATAGATCACTATCAAGGAGTATCACCATGAAAAAGCAAAAGAAACCCGTACCACCGGCAGAAGCCGAGCCTGTTATCAAGAAGCAGCCGCTTTTGAAACGGTTGCTGTTCGGCCCGGAAAGGCCGGATCTATCCGAGCTGGAAGCCGGCTCCACCACTATTCTGGACATTCTCTCCCCCACCGCCATTGATACGAAAAGCCGTGACTACATCGTAGTGGACGGCGTTTTTCATGCCTATCTCTACATCACCGGCTATGGCTACAGCACCACAGTCGGCTCCTGCTGGCTTGCGCCGCTGGTGGAGGCGGGCGAGGGCGTCAATGTCAGCTTCAGCTTTACCCGCCAGAACCGTGAAAAGATCCTCTCCAAGATCGCGCAGACCACCATGCTCAACCGCAGCCGAATGCGGGATGTGGGAGATACCCGTCAGGACTATGAGGAACTGGACAGTGCCATCACCTCCGGTCTCTACCTGAAGGACGTCATGAACCGGCAGGGTGAGGACTTCTACTATATGCACACCCTCATCGAAGTGATGGCGGATGATCCGGATACGCTGGAGCAGCGCGTCACCGCCGTGGAGAAGCTGTGTGTATCGGTGGATATGATCGCCCGCCGCTGCGATTACGCCAACGAGCAGGGTTTTCTCTCCACGCTGCCGCTGGTCACACTGGACGCCGACATTGAGCGCAAAAGCCGCCGCAATGCGCTGACTACCGGCGTAGCCGCGGCTTTCCCCTTTGTGTCCTATGAGCACAGCGACCGCAACGGCATCTTTCTGGGGCTGAACCTCTACAACAAGTCCCCAGTATTCCTTGACCCTTACGACGACTACAAATACACCAACGGCAACTGGTGGATCGGCGGCAACTCCGGCGCCGGCAAGAGCGTAACGCTCCAATGTCTGGCCGGGCGCCTGCGTGAACAGGGCAAGCGTGTGGTATGCGTCATTCCCAAGAAAGGCCACGAGTTCCGTCCTAACTGTGAGCAGCTGGGCGGTCTATATCTGCGCTTGTCCCCTTCCTCGCGGGATTGCCCCAACATCATGGCTATCCGCCGCAAGACACTGGATGCCTATGCCGGAATCCAAGAGCTGGCGGCACGGGACGACTCCGTGCTGGCGGACAAGATATCCCGGCTCATCATCTGGTACTCCCTGCAAAAGAAGGATCTCACAGAGGAGGACAAGAACTATCTGGACGCCTCACTGGTAGAGTGCTATGACCGCTATGGGATCATCTTTGACAACGCCTCTGTGGTGGATGGAAACGGGGCCTTCAAGGAAATGCCCATCATCCCCGATTGGTACAATGTTCTGCTGGAAAGGACGGAAACCAAGCATCTGGCGGTGGTACTGACCCGCTATGTGACCGGCTCTGCCGCCGCCATGGGCCGCCGCAATCACATCAGCATCGACAACAAGTATATCGTGCTGGACACATCCGGTATGCCGGATGATCTGATCCTGCCTGGTATCTATTGGGCCATCGACGTGGCCAACGACATTATCATGAACGCGGGCGGCGAGCTGTCCGCCTTGATCGCGGATGAGCTGTGGAGTCTGGTAGGAGCCGGTTCCAATCCGCTGGCCGCCGCCTATGTGCAGGAAATGGTCAAGACCATCCGCGGTCTTGGCGGTATCGCCATCACCTCTACGCAGGGTATGCAGGACTTGTTCAGCCTGGAGGGCGGCAAATACGGCAAGGGCATTCTGGACTCCAGCCGTATCAAGTTCGTCATGCAGATGGAGGAGCAGGAAGCCCGTCTTATCCAGCAGATTCTCAACCTCTCGGAAGAGGAAGTGCGGCAAATCACACGCTTCCGGCGCGGCGAGGGCTTGCTGTGCATCGGGTATAACCACGTCCCCGTGGCCTTCCATGTCACGAAAAAGGAATATGACGCCATTACCACATCGCCCACCGACCGGCAGGCTCGGAAGAAAGGAAGCAAATGAGCAAACAAACTGATTTACGGGAGATTCAGTGTCTGACGGAGAATGCCGCTAAGACGCCCGCAAGCTGCTGATTCAAGCGGACAATCTACAGCCCGGCACCTTCCAGAAAATGCTGGAGGAGTTATGCGGCAGCTTTGAGGATACCGCCTTGCAGCTTCGCCGCCTCTGCGAGCAGCAGAGTCCCGGCACAGGCGGGTATAAACGGGGCTGCGCCCTTCGTCCGTTGGAGGTGGTGGGCAGCGTGGAACGTATCGGCATCGACTGGCTTCATATCCGCATCAATACTCTGCTGCCCCACTGCCGGTTTCAGCCGCCCACATGGCTGACAGAAACGTTGGTGGAGCTGCTGGACGCCTATGAAGCCTGCGGTGGACAGCTTCCTCATTTCAATAGCGCACTGCTGGTGATCGAGGAATACAGCGATGTGGATGGCCGCCACATTTTCGACCAGGACAACAAGGGCTGGAAAGCGATCAGCAACGCCATCAAGGGCAGGGTAATCCCCGACGACGATCAGTATACCTTGTCGGTAGCACTGCTCTCCACACGGATCTGCCAGAATGTGTGTCATATCACCGTACTGGACATGAAGGATGCACCGGATTTCTTCTCCGCACGATCGGGAGATTACAGCGTTACAGGGCTGTACTAAGGTTGAGACACCCAACAGGTTTTCCGCCAAAGCGGGTCAAAATCCCGCGCTTCCTCAAAAAGCAAAATCTGTTGGGTATATACGCCCCGCAAGGCGTTTTGCCAACAAGATTTTCCATGCTCCTGTGCCTGCCCGCAGCGGCGGAAAAACTGCCTTCTACGGGGAGCCAACAGATTTGATGCGAGAAAGGCGCCGAAAGTGACCTTACACCGGCACGGTGTAAGGGTGCTTTCGGCGTTCACAGGAATGAGGGTGCGAATGGTTTTTTGTGTGCGTGAGATCGAGGCACTGCGGCTGCTGGGATGGTGCCAGTATATCCGTCCCGCCCAGATGCTGCGGGTCGTCAGCGAGACAGAGCTATCGAACCTGCTGGCGATGAAGCTCATCAAATACCAAACCAAAAGCAAGGCCCTGATCCTTACCGCAGAGGGGAGTCGGCTGCTGACGGGAAATGTATGGCGGCCGGATACGCCGAGAACGTACCATGCGGATGCCGTTGTGCGGCGGCTGCGGCTTGCTTCTCTGCTGCTGACAGCCTATCAGTCCGGTATCAACGTCTACGCCACACAGCCGGATGAACTGGCGGAGGGGAACGCCCTGTTTCTCACCTCTGCCGGTCGCGGCCGGGGCCGTAATCCGTGGGGCAGCACCCGCACGGCGGCATTGCTCCACGTGGGGGATCTGCTCTGTGCCGCGCACTATGTCTGTCCGGACATCGGCTGCCTTTGCCCCATAGATGAGCTGTCTGCCTTTCAGAACAATACAGCAAAATTGCCCGGAACACGCAGCTTCCTTTTTTGCGGCGAAAGCTATTCAGATATGCTTACCGAACTGGACAAGCCTATGGCAGAGGACGAGAGCAAGCTCATGACCTACGGCGCCGCTGCCCGCTGGTTTCAGCAGCCGGTTTATCTTCTGGCCTGCAACGATACCGGCGTGACACAGCTTCAAATCATGGCTCAGCCAGATTATCAACAGAGACTGACGCGCTTGGCGCTGAAAGGCCATTACAGCCCTCCACCGCCTGACAGACCTTGCTGGGACGCGCTGTTTCAGGGGCAGCCCTTCGTGCTGGCGGCTGACATGGAGCTGCGCCGTGTGGACGCCGCCTATACGCTGGCACGGGAGCAGGGTCATTCGCAGCTCGTATTGGCCGCTCTGCCGCAGCAGGTAGCAGAAGTATGGGGTCCGCACTACAGGGATACCGGAAAAGCGCGGGTCTTTACCTTGACCGAGGACGCCATCACGCAGTTGCTGGGAGATGTGCCGAAGCCTTACCGTCCACTGGATACCCCCTATGTCACAGAAAAAGGAGAGATGATCCATGCCCCGCTTATCAAAGCTGCTGGAAAAGCTGGAGGATACCGTTGAAGCCCGCTGGGGTGTATGGTTCCAGCGGCATAAAAAGAAACTGCCTCTCTACATTCCCGTCGGGTTGGTGTGCTGGTATTTTTATGGGATGCTCCTGAACTCCATGCGCCTTGGTATTGACGCGGTCTTTCATAATACAGGGCAGGACGTGACCGCCATCTGGATATTCGATCCGATCCGCAACTGGCTGGCGATATTCTCCGGCTTCGGGCTGAAAGCTACCGCGTTCTTCGTGCTGATGTTCTGCCTTGTGACCAAACGCGGCTACCTTTGGTTTTCCGGCTATAAGTATACACGGGACCCGCGGGGCTTCGATATTCTCCCGGACGGGACGCATGGCTCCTCCGGCTTCCTCACCAAACGGGAGATGGAAGCCTTTCTGGAGATCGGTCCCATACGCAGTGTCTCAGGGATGCTGCTGGGTAAGATCAAGGAGCGGTCGGAAGACCCCAACAAATACGCCGCCTATGTGGCCCACCGCATGATACCCGGCGAGAACAACAACCTTCTCTGCATCGGCGCACCGGGCAGCTGGAAGACCCGCGGCCTGATCCTGCCTTTTCTGATGGGCTGCGCCCAGCGAAAGGAATCCGTATTCTGTGTCGATCCAAAGGGTGAACTGTTCGAGCAGCTTTCCCTCTACTTCCGTGAAAACGGCCATTACGTCAAAGCGGTCAATTTCCTGGACATGGCACATTCAGATGGCTGGAACTGTCTCTATGGCCTGGACACGGAAACGGATCTGGTGCAGACGGTGGCCAACACCATCATCCAGAATACCTCCAGCCCCAAAGAGGCCGATGACTTTTGGAGTCGTGCGGAGCTGAATCTCCTGATGGCCCTGATCCATTATGTCTGCAATCTGCGGGATGAAAAGGGTGATCTGCTGCCCATCGAGCAGCGGGGTTTGGGCGACGTGTATCAGATCCTTGCTACCATGAGCGTCAATGAGCTGAACCGCACGCTGGCGTCGCTGCCGCCCGATCACCCCGCCAAGGGCCATCATGGATTGTTCCTGAAAGCCCGCGAAAACCTCTGGGGCAACATCATCACCGGCCTTGGCAACCGGCTTGCCATCTTCCAGAACAAACTGGTGGACACCATCACCCGCAACCACGATGTAGACCTCGTGCTGCCGGGGCAGCGGCCCTGCGCGTATTTCATCATCATTTCCGCACAGGACAGTGCCTACCGTTTTCTCAGTTCGCTGTTCTTTTCACTGGCCATGCCGCAGCTTTCCAACTACGCACGGCTCCACTGCAAGGCAGGGCGGTTACCCGTGCTGGTGAACTTCTGCTTAGACGAATATTGCAACATCGGCTACATGGAGGGCATTGCCGATGCGCTGAACAGTGTGCGCGGCTTCAATATCGCGTGTCAGGTGGTGGTACAGAGCCTTAGCCAGTGGCAGCAGCGATACCCCGGCAAGGAATGGGAAAATCAGCTCAACACCTTTAACCAGACCATCTATATGGGCTGCAACGACCTGACCTCCGCCAAGTACATCTCGGAAAAGTGCGGCAAGGTCACTATTGCTGTTATCAATAACCAGATGCCCATGCAGCCCCTGTTCTCACCCATCTATAACAGCACCCGGCCCTATTCCAAAACCCGCAGTAATATCCAGCGGGACTTGATGCAGCCGGATGAGGTGCTGCGTCTGGATCAACAAAAGTGTCTGGCGCTGTTTCAGGGTCACCGGCCCGCGCTGCTGTATAAGCTGACGCCGGAAGAATTACCGGACTTTGCCGGACTTACGACCTGCCGCGTGGTGGACTATATCCCCGCATGGAAGCAAAAAGCGCAGGAGACACCGACCACCGCGCCTCGGAAGGAAGAAAAGCCCCCTGCCGAAGAACGGATGCCTGCCCCGCAGGCAGAGCTGCCGATCTCTATGGCAGAGGACGATGATTTTGCCTATGAGGTAGATGGCAACGATCTCGGCATGGTGGAGCTGAAGCCCGCGCCACGAAAACAGGCAGAATAACAAAACGATATGAGGAGGGCCCGGTATGAAAGCCGCAAAACTGAACCAGCGCCCTGCGTTTGCGCTCATGAAGCAAACGGATATACAGAGCGTCCACCATCTGCAAATGCCGCGGTGGTTATTTTCCGACCCACGATACGCGGAGATGAGCCTGGATGCCAAGGTGGCCTACACCTTCCTCCTGAACCGCTTTCAGCTCTCCCGCAGGAACGGCTGGGTCAATGACAATGGCGAGGTCTTTGTGATCTTTCCCCGCAAAGCGTTGGCACAGGAGCTGCGCATCTGTGAGCAGCGGGTGTCTGCCGCGTTCCGTAAGCTGGCGGAGCTTCACCTGATCTGGGAAAAACGCTGCGGACGGGGCGACGCCAACCAGATCTATCTCGCCTGCGTACAGCCCATGGATGATCCGGATTACCAGTGCGCGCCATTTATGGAGCCGGAGGAATGCGGCACAAGAACCTCCGATATTGCGGCTCTTGATTCCCCAGAGCCGCAGGATAGGAGGTTCAAGAACGGCGAAAACAGCAGTTCAAGAACCGCAGATGCTGCGCCTACAGAACCGCAAAATCTGCGGCCAAGTTATACTGATAAGAGGAAGAATGATGAGAGTTATATTGAAGTCAGTCCATCCGTCACGGAGAGACTGGACGAAGAAGAGCTTACCGGCATTCTGGATGCCTGTGAGCTCTCCTCTTTTGAGCCGGAGATGGCCCGCATTTTTGAAACGGCCATCGAGCGGCTTTTTTATTCGGACAGCTTTCGGGTAGGCAACGCCACATTGCCGCAAAGCAGGGTGCGTCACAGGCTCCACGATCTGGACAACTTAACGCTGCGCGATACGGAGCAGCGGCTACGGGCCAATCAGGAGCGCAATATCCGCAACTCGATCCAATACACCATGGCTGTCCTGTTCAACTGTATCACGGAGGGTGAAAGCGATCTGGTCGTCGATCCCTACCTCAACAGCCTTGGCGGGCCATAGGAAAAGGGAGCCCCCGCAGGGACTCCCCCGATCACAGGCCCCGCAAGCATCTGTGACCTATTCACTAACGCCATTTTACCGTTTGCCGCGCCATTTGTCAACTCCGAGGAGGTTATATCATGCTGCTGACCAACCAGCAAAAGTGCATCATGGAGATTTTGAGCAAGGTCGGCTGTATCCGGCGTGACCAGCTTCTCGCGCTGCTGTATGGCAAGTACCGAGAACGAGTAGTGACCATGCGCCCGGAGCATCTGACGCCCATGCTGCGCCAGCTCAGCGGGATATCTCACGCTGTCTGTGTGGAGGGCGATGTGATTCGTCTTATCACAAAAACGGCAAATCCGCTGCTTTTGGAGAGCATCGACGTGATGCTGGAGATCACAGGCGGGTGTCCGCTTCAATTCACTATCCCCACCAGTCTGCCCGCTCTGCTCTGTTTTCTCTTCGGTGATGAGCTGACCGCCTACTATGTGGCGGCTTTGACCGCAGAACGCGACCCCTCTTTTCGTCGTATAGAGATTGGAGAAAAAGAGCGGCTCATCTGGCTTCCGGAACACGCCCTTGCCCTGCAAGGCAAGGAACTGCCGGATCGCCAGATCATTGCACAGAAGCAAAAAGACGGTACACACCGTTTCTTTGCGAATAAAAACACGACATTCTAAAACGAGGAGGTAACCAAATGCCAAGAAAGAAGACCGTTCCGACCGAACCACAGCCCGATCCTCCCGCAGAGATCACGGAAGCCACAGTAGAAACGACACCCGACCCCGAGGAGCAGCCACCCTCTGACATCCTGACTGGGAGTACTCCACCCGGAGAGGGCTTGGAGATTCCGCCTGTGCCGTCAGGAACTGACGCCGAAGCCGAAGGGGCTTCAACGGAAGCATCTGAAGATGCAGAAGAACCGTCCTATGATGATGCGGATATGACCGTAGGCTTTGCGGAGGAACCCGCCATACGGGAGGGCTCTCCACCCGATCCGGAAACCACCGCAGAAGTCGAAGAAGCTGTTGTGGAAGAAGATACCTCGCCGCCCATGACTGAAGCGCCTGCAGGGGAGCAGGAAACGCCTGCACCGAAGCCGGAGATGAGTGATCGCGAGAAGTTCTTCCATCTGGATTTCCATAAGCTGGATCGCAATCTGTCCGAGGAGGAACGCCGGGAATGGAACGCCATCTACGCGTCCTATCGCGGCGGCAGCCCCCTCAGCGGTACGGTGATTGGTGTGGATATGTTCTCGCTGAATGTACGCAGCCGCAGGACCGGCGAGGTGCGAAAACGGGAGCTGTCCTGCGCCATCGTCGTTCCGTACCGTGTGCGTATCCTGATTCCCGAAACGGAAATGTGGTCAGGAGAAGGGCGGCCCGGAATGTCCCTGAATCATATCATGGGCGCGACGCTGTCCTTCAACATCATCAAGGTGGACAGGGAAAACGGCTTTGCGCTGGCTTCCCGTAAGTCGGCCATGAAAGCACGTCGTTCCTACTTTGCCCATCGGGCAGAACTGAATGCGCTCGGTACCCGGCTGAAATGCCGTGTCATTGATGTTGGCCCCGTCCGCTGTACAGTGGAGTGCTATGGTCATGACATTCGGTTGACGCAGAAGGATCTCTGCTATATGTCCGTGTCAGACCTGCGCGCTGTCTACCGTCCCGGGCAGGAACTGGACTGCGTTGTGACGGACTATGATGCCGATGAGGATCGGCTCCGGGTTTCCGTGAAGGCGGCACTGTCCGATCCCTTTGAAGGGGCCGAGCAGCGTCACCCTGTCAACAGCCGGCGGCAGGCTGTGATCTCCGGCAAGTATGCCGGCGGTGTCTTCTGCAACCTGCCGGATGGCACTGTCTGCATGTGCTCCTATGCTTATCAGTATGAGGACAGCGACTTTGAGATCGGTGACACCGTGATCCTGACGGTCAAGCGGTTCGATAGCAACAAGCGTCAGATGTACGGAAAGATTCTTTCCAAGTGGTAGTGTCAAAAGGCTTGTCAAGACTTTATTTTAAATGCTTATGCCGCCCAAAATAAAGTCTGTGGGCCTATTGATTTCCGGGGATAAGCATGATTAAAATAAAACCAACAGGAAAAGAAGGGAGTGCAGAAAATGATAAAAAGACGATTAGCACTGCTCGCGCTGGAGGGCGTTCTGCTGCTCACAGCCTGCGGGCAGACAAAGGATGTTTCCACATTGACAACGCCTCCACTGCAGAGTACGGCGCAGGTTATCGCACCTGTGGAGGACAAGGCTGAAATGCCGCAGAAGGAGGAAAAAACCGAGGACAGTGCGGACGCGCCGCTGCCTATCGAGCGGGCAAATGCATCAGAAAATACGGATAACGCCGCAGAAAAACAGCCTGCACCCGCTGAAACGGCACCGCCCGCTGCACCGGAAGAGCCGGCGACACCCGCGTCTGCGCCGGAGGATAAACCTGCTCCCGCACCCACACCGGTGCCTACCCCAGCAGAGGAGAAACAGGAAGAATCTACGCCCGAACCTACGCCCACGCCGAAGCCTGCCGCCAGCGGGAACATCTACTCCATCGCGGAGGCTATTCAAGCAGGCAACGAGTACGCAAGAGCGCAGTACGGCGTGACCATCGACACAAGCATGACCGCGGCCAATTCCAGCTTCTTCCCCGGCACGGCAGACAGCGTGGCATGGCTGGCGGAGAATGGCGGACAGGCGGCACTGACCGCCGCCGTAAAGGGCAACGTGGACGCCACCTTCGCCTGCCTCGCCGCCATGGACGGCGCAGAAACGGTCAGCGCGTATGCGCGGTTCAACTGCACCGTCCGCTACGACGCGGCATCGGACGAGTATATCGTAGTGGTGCTGTACGGATAAACCAACTGAACACCCGACCGAAAGACCGACAGCGTGAGCTGCCGGTCTTTTGCGTTGGGAGAAAGGACGAGCATGAAGAGAACAATTCCTAAGCTGTTGATGCTGGTATGCCTTTTAGTAGCAATCATGGGTCTGTCCATCGTGACCGCTCACGCTGCCACGGTAACGGGTACGATCAGCGGCGGTAACGAGTACCGCTACCATGAGGACAAAACGCCCGTACCGCAATGGGGCGCGTTTACCAGCACAAAGCTGAAATACTTTACCAGAGATGATACAGGCGTAACGGTGCCTGCCTATTGCATGGAGCCATCCGTTCGCTCTGCCAGCGGCGATCTGAGCTACTCCTCCACCAGTTGGAGCAGCCTGAGCTGGAATCAGCGGTACGCTGTGACGCTGGCACTCTCCTACGGCTACGGCGGCAACTATGATTTTTATGGTATCCATCCCGACTGCGCGCAGCTGGCGACGCAGGCGGTGATTTGGGAGTTCGTGTGCGGCTACCGCGGCACGACCTATCCCTACACCCTGTATGATACCACCTGCGCCAACCTGTTCCACTACGCCGGCGACGGCGTGCAGGAGGCGTATGACATCCTTATTGACCGCATCATGGGTCATGGCGTGATCCCCAGCTTTGCGGTGAAGTACCGCAATCAGCTTTCGGATGCCAACGCCATTACGCTGACGTGGGACGGTAGTCAGTACACCGGGACGGCCACCGATACCAATGGTGTGCTGTCGCAGTACTACTTCCGGACCAATATCAGCGGCGTAACCGTCAGCCAGCGGCGTAATGTACTGACCGTGACGGCCACAAAGGACGCAGCGGCGCAGCTGAACGGCTATATCAGCAGCGACTACGGCTACGCACTGGATGTGGAGGGCACGGAGGCTGTGCTGCTGGAGCCCAGCAATGGCAGCAATTATCAGGCTTGCGCCGCGTTGACCTCACTTCCCGACCCCGTGTGGGCGTACATTCATTTTAAGGTCAAAATTGTGGAGGAGAAAGGCAGCCTGACCATCAATAAGGTGGACGCGGAAACCGGCAAGGCACTGGCAGGCGTGACCTATCGGCTATTTGATGCCAATGGTAAAAAGGTGGCTGACATGACCACCGGTGCAGACGGTAAGGCAGTGTTCAAGGATCTGCCGCAGGGCAAGTACAGCTATCAGGAGATCAGCGCGCCCAGCGGTTATGTAGTGGACAACACCAAGTATCAGATCGCCATTACGGCCACAGTACTGAACATTACGCACAAGCGGACAAATGCGTTGGCAAAAGGCAGCATCACCGTCCGCAAGGTGGACGTTACCGGCAGTCCTCTCGCTGGTGCGGAGCTGTTGCTGGAGACTTCCAAGGACGGCAAGACTTGGGCGGAGGTGGGCAGAGTGACCACCGACAAGACCGGTATTGCCAAATGGAGCGACCTCAAGATCGGTGTGCAGTATCGTATCACCGAGGTGAAGGCTCCAGCAGGGTACACGCTGCTGACCGAGCCGCTGTTCACGGGAGCATTGGACAGCGGCAACCGTGATGTTACCATCACTGCCTGCAACAATGCAGGTTTCGTCCTGCCCTTCACGGGCAGTACGGGTTTTGCCCCCTATATTCTGTTTGCGACACTCATGCTTGGCATGGGTGTCTATTTTTGCAAAAAATCAGCCCGCCGCAAAACGGCAGGCTGATGGTTCAATTCTGAAATGCGCGTAGTTGCTGCTCACAGAAATCGCACAAAACCGGGATGTCCGCTACGGCAGTTTCCCATATGATCTCACGGCTCATGCTTCCGTAGTTATGCGCCACAAGATTACGCATGGCCTTGATAGGCCCCCATTGAATCTGCTTTGTTGTCTCAAGCCGATATTCAGCGGAGAGTTTTCCACTCAACTCCCCGATCTGTAAAATGCAGAAGGACACGGAGCGCTGATAATCGGGGTCGCTGTCAAAGGCTTCAAAAGAGTCTCCGTAGCGTTTGATCGTCTTGCGGATCTCAAGGCAGTAATCGCGGATATGGGCCAAGCGCTGGGCATCAGGCGGCAACATAGAGATTCACCCTTTCTTTCAGCACCGTATCACGGAAGCGAACATCGTTTTCCATTTGAGGCCGCTGCTCCAAAGAACTGACCGTAATCAGGTCAATGCTCTTGCGGAGAGCATCTTCCAAATCGCAGTACACAGCGGAAAGTGTGAGCAGACTCTTGATATTTGTGCCGGAGGTGTCAATCAATAGGTCGATGTCGCTGGAGTCGGTTGCCGTGCCGCGGGCATAGGAGCCGAACAGATAAACCGCCTTCAGTCCATATTTCTGCGCAACAGGCAAAATTCTCTGCGCGATTTGTTCCACGGTATAGACCATCTGCAAGCACCTCCTTCAGATTGATACCACCAGTATACCCGTAAAAAGTGAAAAACTCAACTCAAAAATTATGAACAAGGAGAAAACCAAATGAAAAAGATCCATCGCGTATTGGCACTGCTCATGGCCGCTATCATGGCTCTGGGCCTTATCACCACAGCGTTCGCAGAACCTACCATCAACCCCAGCAAAAAGGCATCGCTGAGCATCTATAAGTATGACATCACCACGGCCAGTGCAGAGGGCGCGTGGGATGCGGAATCCTACGTTTCCACCGGTCTGCACGATGATGCCGTCGTGGACAAGCTGGCAAAGTACGCCATTCGGGGTGTAGAGTTTACCAACCTCCGCGTGGCCGACATCGCCATGAACAATGAATTGGTGGACGGTCAGCGTCAGGTGGGCGTGTTGTATGGCTTTGATAGCTCTGAGCGCAGCAACGCCGTGCTGTCCGCCATCGGCCTGACCGCCGCAGATGCACACAAGACCGACAATGGCATCAACTACTTTACCAGTGATATGCTCAACAACAAGCTGGCCGCTGCGCTGGCTGCCAATGCCACGAACGTGAAGAACGCTCTGGAAACCGCCGTAAAGAATGGCGGTGTTGCCATGACCGAAACGGATGCCACCGGCCACACCTCCGTATCCGACATGGAGCAGGGGCTTTACCTCGTTGTGGAAACTCGTGTTCCCGAAAACGTGACTTCCACCTGCAATCCCTTCTTTGTGTCCCTGCCCATGACCACCATCGACGGTACGGCATGGAACTACGATGTCACCGTCTACCCCAAGAATCAGACTGGCAATCCTAATCTCGAAAAGACCGTGCGTGAGGCCAAGAACTCCACTGGCAAGAACACTGGCAGCCTGACCGACATCGCAGACGGCTACGCCCACACCGCTACCGTTTCTGTGGGTGATGTTGTGGACTATCAGATCATCAGCACACTGCCCACCATCACGTCTAAGGCATCCAGCTTGAGCGAGTATACCTATGTGGATACGCTGAGCAAGGGCATCAAGTATAACAAGCAGGACGTGGTCATCGAGTTCTTCCGCGATTCCGCCTGCACCGACAAGATTGCCACCTGGGATGAAAGCTCCGGCAAATTCACTGTGGGTTACGACGACGCGGCCAACACCATGACCATCCGCATGAGCGATACCGGCCTGGCGGAGATCAACGAGGCGGCCACCGTGTATACCGACAGCGTCAAGCGCGGTTATTCCGACTGCACCATGCGCCTCACCTACGCCGCTACCCTGACTGCCGATGCCAAGATGGGTGATACCGACAACCCCAACGAGGTCGTACTGACTTGGAAGCGTACCAACACTACCTACTTTGATACCCTCAAGGACTGCTGCCATGTGTACACCTACGGCATCGACGTTCTCAAGCAGTTCAGCGATAACGGCGGCAACCTGCGGAACGTGAAGTTCCGGCTGCACAACGACACCGATGATGTATTCGTGATTGCCGACTTGAAGGATGGCGTGTATTACGCCAAGGGCTTTACCAACAAAAAAGCTGACGCTACTACGTTCATTCCCAATAGCAGCGGCCACATCGTGGTCAAGGGGCTGGAGGATGACACCTACTCCCTGACCGAGACTGCCACCGACAAGGGTTACATTTTGCTGAAGGAAGCGGTCAAAATCGTTATCAAGACCGCTGAGAACGGCCAGTGCGAGAAGTGCGGTGTGAAGCTGCTGACCGCCTCCGCCACCGTCAACGGCAAGGATGCCGGCATGACGGATGGCAACGCCATCGTGCCCCTGACCGTGGTCAACAATCCGGGCTTCGACCTGCCTAAGACGGGCGGCTACGGCACGTGGATGTTTACTATCGGCGGTGTGGCGTTGCTGGGCGCGGCGGCTTTCATTGTTGTCAAGTCCCGCAAGCACAAGAGCGAGAAGTGAAACGCTGGTTACTGGCGGCGGCTTGCGGTATTGCAGCGCTGGGGCTTTTGCTTTACCCGCTGGTGGGAGAACTCTTGAATGAAAAGTATCATTCCGATGTGGAAACCACCTACACCGCAGTTATCGCGGACACCGATGACGCCGAGCTGACCGTTCAGCGTGAAGCAGCGCAGCAGTACAACGCCATGCTGTCCGGCGCGGCCATTACCGAGGGAGGGGCTTCTGCCCCTCCCTTGGCGTATGCCCAGCAGCTTACCGTGGGCGGCGTCATGGCCTATGTAGACATCCCCCCAATAGGTGTATATCTGCCCGTTCAGCACGGCACGGATGCAGACACGCTGGAAAAGTCAGTTGGCCATGTGGTCGGCACATCTCTGCCGGTGGGCGGCAGCAGCATCCATGCGGTGCTGTCGGCACATAGCGGCATGGCGAACTCCAAGTTGTTTTCGGACATTGACCAGCTTGCAGCGGACGATATGTTCTACATCCATGTGCTGGGTGAGGCGCTGGCATATAAGGTTGATGCCATCAATACGGTACTGCCCACAGACACAAGCCTGCTGCAAATTGAGGATGGCAAGGACTATGTAACGTTGGTGACCTGCACGCCGTTTGGTGTCAACACCCACAGGCTGCTGGTGCGAGGCCACCGCATTCCGTACACACCCGAACAGGCAACCGCTGCCGCCGCAGAAAAACCTGTGGCATCCTCGTGGATGCGGCATTACCTTACCGGCCTGACCATCGGCCTTGGCGTGGTGGCGGTAGTCGGTGGTGCTTACTTTTTGGTAAGGAGGGTGCGCCATGCGTAAGACATCCCTTGTGCTGGCGGCACTGTTGGCCGTGGCGGGCACCTGCGTCATGCTGTGGCCGGTGGTTACAGGGTACAGGCGGCAAGCCAACACGGATGAGGCTGTGCAGAGCTTCCTCGAAGAACAAAAGCCGGAGCAGCAGCACACTGAGCTGTTGGCGGCTCTACAGGAGTACAACCGGCAGCTTTACGCGGAAAAGCAGTGCAACCTCACCGACCTCGAAGCCTGTGAGGAGCCTGCCGCCGACCTGACCACCTACGGCATCGAAGATGAGATCATCGGCGTGTTGGAGATACCCGCTATGGAGCTGACCATGCCGGTCTATCTGGGCGCGTCCGATGTTCACCTTACCGCGGGCGCGGCGGTGCTGGGTAATACCTCCGTACCCATCGGCGGCGACAACACCAACTGTGTCATCGCCGGCCACCGTGGATGGCGCGGTGCGGACTACTTCCGGCATATCGACCGCTTGCAGATGGGCGATACCGTTACGCTGACAAACCTGTGGGAAACGCTGACCTATACCGTGGCCGACATTCAAATCATCCAGCCCCACGAGGTGGATAAGATCAAAATCCAACCGAACCGCGACCTGCTGACGCTGCTGACATGTCATCCCTACGCTTCGGGTGGGCGGCAGCGCTTTGTGGTGTACTGCGAGAGGGCGTTGCCATGAAGAAGATGCATCCCATTGTGTGGGCAATTCTCTGCCTTCCGGTTGTGTACTTCGCAATGGTGACCGCCAGCGTCTATATCCCCGGAGAGAATGTTTTTGCACTTTTGGAGCGTTTCAGCACTATGGTGAGGCGTCTTGACCTGCTGCGATGGACAGCGTATACGCCGCGATTTCTGCTGGTGTTTCTGCTGCTCTACGGCGGCGGTGTTCTTTTATACTACGCCGATCATGAAAACCGCCGCCCAGGTGAGGAATACGGATCAGCCAAATGGGGCAATGCCCGCGAACTAAACAAGCGGTACGCAGACCGAGACGGGAAAAACGTTATCCTCACAAAGCGCGTTTCCATTGGGCTGGATGGCTACAAGCATCGGCGCAACCTCAATATCCTTGTGGTGGGCGGCAGCGGTTCCGGCAAGACCCGCTTTTTCTGCAAGCCCGGTATTATGAGCGTCAACTGCTCCTATTTGATCGTTGACCCCAACGGAAAAGAAGTTTTAGGATATATATTGCAAGCAGTCCATTGAATACGGCTGCGAATAAAAGACGGAAAGGAGGTCAGAAAGTGCCTAAAATCAGGGATTTTGATAGAGTTACAGCCCTCTATGAAAGGCTGTCCAAGGATGATGAGCAGCAGGGCGAATCGAACTCGATACTGAATCAAAAGAGATTTCTCGAAGATTTTGCCCGCAAAAGCGGTATGACGAACATCAAGCATTTTACCGATGACGGCTATACAGGGCGTAACTTTAACCGTCCCGGATTTCAGGCAATGCTTGCAGAAGCCGAAGCCGGAAAAATCGGCACGATTATCGTCAAGGATATGAGCCGTTTCGGTAGAAACTATCTTGAAGTCGGCTTTTATACCGAGATACTGTTCCCCAAGAAGCAGATACGCTTTGTCGCAATCAATAACAGCGTGGACAGCGACAAACCGCAGGATAACGACTTTACCCCGTTCCTCAACATAATGAACGAGTGGTATGCCAAGGACACCAGCAACAAGATAAAGTCCATCTTCCTGTCCCGTATGAGCGATGGAAAACGCTGCTCCGGCAGCATTCCCTACGGCTACAATCGACTGCCCGAAGATAAGCAGACCTTAGTGGTCGATCCTGTTGCTTCTCAGGTGGTAAAACACATCTTTGAGCTTGCGGCAGAGGGCTTGACACCTCCGGCAATCGCAAGACAGCTAACGGAGGAAAAGGTGCTTATCCCATCGGCGTACACCCTCCAATATCACCCTGAGCAATGCAACCGAAAAGCAGAGTACGGCTGCACAAACTGGAACGCAAACACGGTAAGAGAGATTTTAAGCCGACAGGAATATCTCGGTCATACTGTGCTGAGAAAGACCATCGGAACGAACTTTAAGACCGATGAACGCCGTTTTGCCACCGATGAGGAACGCCTTGTGTTTGAGGACACCCACGAGCCTATCGTTGACGGCGAGCTTTGGGAGCAGGCGCACAGAAGATTGAAACACGCCACACGCCGTATAAAGGAAGGGACGCACCAAGAGGAATGCTTACTGCCTGGTCTTGTGTATTGCGCCGATTGCGGCAGTAAGATGTCCTATCAGACGAATTACTACAAAAGCGGAGAACCCTATCATTCGTTCCGATGCAGCAGCTACGGAAACAGAACCGTGAACTGCACCATCCATCATATCAGCGACAAAGTCCTCTATCAGCTGGTACTGCGCTCTATCCAACGCCTTTCAAGCCACATTATCGCAGATGAGCGTGGCTTTGCCGAAGAATTGAAAAGCAAATGGGAAGCACAGGCGAACGGTAAACCGCAAAAGCAAAAGGAAGAACTTCAGACAATCAACCGCAGGCTGAATGAGCTTGACAGTCTGATTGGAAGCCTTTATGAGAATTTCATTTCAGGTCTGCTGCCCGAAAAGCAGTACAAGTCCCTGATGAAGAAATACTCTGCTGAACAGGACAGCCTTGAGAACCAAGTATCGGAAATTCAGGAGAAGCTGGAGCAAACCAAAGCGTCCTCTGCTCATATCGGACGGTTTATCAGGCTCATCAAGAAGTATAAGCAGCCCACAGAGCTGACGAAAGAGATGGCGTGTGAACTGATTGATAAAATCGTTGTTCACGAAGCCGTGGGCAAGAAGCCCAACCGACAGCAGCAGGTGGACATCTACTATAACTTCATCGGGCAGTTTGACCTCCCGCTTTCCGAAAAGGAAATTGCCGAAGCAAGACAAAAAGCCGAGCAAGAAGCGGCGGAAAAAGCCAAGCGCAAGAAGAACCGGCAGCGTGAGAGCAATGTTGCACATCAAGCCAAAGCAAAGGCGGAACGCTGGGCGGCGAATGACGGGCATAAGTACCCGAAGCGCATCTGCGAACAGTGCGGTAAGGAGTTTTATCCGAACAGCACAAGGCAGAGGTTTTGCAACACCGACTGTACAAAAGCCCATCAGCAGGCAGAAAAAGAGAAGAAACGCTATGCCGAAAAGGGAGAGCACACCTTCCGTCAAAAGGTCTGCAAGATTTGCGGCAAGCCCTTCTGGCCGTCCAACGGTCAGGAGGTGCTGTGCTCCGAGGAATGCAAAACCATCAACCGCAGGCAGAAACAACTTGCCTATTATCATCGTAAGCAATCCGGGCAGAAAGCCGGAGAAGCAATATAATTCAAGGAGGACGACACAATGGAAGAATTCATCACGGACGAACGGACAGG
>ENA-ORSS01002137-ORSS01002137.1-human-gut-metagenome-genome-assembly--contig:-NODE-2137-length-18467-cov-3.264882_pt1 | contig 18467 bp, 16 predicted proteins | sample MGYA00241899_ERZ509162 | MGnify/ENA primary metagenome ERZ509162 (study PRJEB26280, sample SAMEA2338641) | human gut metagenome | biome: human gut; feature: human-associated habitat; material: faeces... | reverse complement strand
GGTGACGGGGGCCTTACCGGCCAGGATCGCCTCGGCGCAGCCGCCGCAGCCGGGATAGCCGCAGCCGCCGCAGTTGGCGCCGGCCAGACATGCCTGGATCTCAGGCAGACGGGGATCGACCTCGACCTCAAAGACCTTGGCGGCAACAGCCAGGATCAGGCCGAAGATAATAGCGAGAGCGCCCAGAACAACGATTGCCCAAATCAAAGTACTCATATTCCTCTTACCTCCTTACCAGACCTTCAGGCCGCTGAAGCCCATGAAGGCCAGCGCCATCAGGCCGGCGGTGACCAGCGCGATGGGGAAGCCGTCAAAGGCCTTGGGGTTGTCGCCGGAGACCTCCAGCTGCTCGCGGACAGCCGCGAACAGGAAGATGGCCAGCAGGAAGCCCAGACCGCCGGTGATGCCGTAGACCACGGACTCGATGAAGTTGTAGTCATTCTGGGTATTCAGCAGAGCCACGCCCAGCACGGCGCAGTTGGTGGTGATCAGGGGCAGGTAGACGCCCAGCGCGGTGTACAGGGTGGGGATGTTCTTCTTCAGGAACATTTCCACAAACTGCACCAGACCGGCAATGACCAGAATGTAGGCCACGGTCTGCATGAACTCCAGATGCAGGGACACCAGCACCATGTTGATCAGGTAGCAGAATGCGGAGGCCAGACCCATAACGAAGGTCACGGCGGCGCCCATACCGATGGCCGTGTCGATCTTCTTGGACACGCCCAGGAAGGGGCAGATGCCCAGGAACTGGGCAAAGATGAAGTTATTGGTCAGAATAGCGCCAAGAGAGATGGCGAGCAAGGTAGTCACACTCATAGCTTACTTGGCCTCCTTTTTCTTTTCGCTCTTGGCCAGAGCCCACTGCATCACAGCGATGAGGCAGCCCAGCGTCAGGAAGCCGCCCACGGGCAGCGTCAACACGCTGACACCGTACTCGGCGGGGAAGATCTCAACGCCGGGTGCGCTGCCCAGTGCGCCGCCGCCCAGCAGACCGCCGCCGAACGTGCCGGCGCCGAAGAACTCACGGAATACGCACATGACGATCAGCACGAGAGTATAGCCGATGCCCTGGCAGATGCCGTCCACCGCGGAGGCACCCACGCCGTTCTTGGAGGCGAAGCCCTCCGCACGGCCGAGGATGATGCAGTTCACGACGATCAGGGGGATAAACACGCCCAGAGAGCTGGACAGGGCGGGAACGAACGCCTTGAGCAGCAGGTCCACGCAGGTCACGAAGCCGGCGATGACCACGATATAGCAGGCGATACGCACTTCGTTGGGAATGATCTTGCGCAGCAGGGAGATGAAGATGTTGGAGAGGGTCAGGATAATGAGCACGGACACGCCCATGCCCAGGCCGTTGAAGAACGACGTGGTGATGGCCATGGTGGAGCACATACCCAGCACCTGCACCAGCACAGGGTTCTGTGTGATGAGGCCCTCTTTCAGTTGCTTACCGAAATTCATAAATGCAGCTCCTCCTTTCTTAGCCCAGCAGCTCGGCAACAGCCAGGGCGGCGTTGGCGCCCATGTTGATGCCCTTGGTGGAAACGGTGGCGCCGGAGATGGCGGTGATGGTCTTGCCTACCACCAGAGAGCCCGCGCCGGACATGCCCTGGAACTGGTCCAGAACGGGGACACCGGCGGCGTTGGGCTCGTTGCCCACGACCTTGGTGCCGATGCCGGACGTCTCGGCGTGGCTGACCACGGAGATGCCGGTGATGGCCTTGTCGGCGTCCACGCCCACCATCATCACGATGCTGCCCTGGGAGCCGGAGGCGGAGATCTTCATAACATAGCCGTTGTCGGCGCCGGCGGTGGTCATGGGATACAGCTCCACCAGCTTGCCGCCCTGAGAGGCAGCCGCCGCGGTCATGTCGTCGGTGATGTCCAGCTTGTCGCCGAACTCGCTGCCCTCGGGAGCCACAGCGCTCATGGCGATGCGGGTGTTCTCCGCATCGATGGCGGCGATCTTGTCGGCGGTCACGTTGTCGACCAGACCCAGCAGGGCGGCCACAACGAGGGAAATAACGGTCAAGGTGCCGGCGACCTTGAGAATAAACTTACCGGAGATCTTCATTACTTCGCCGCCTCCTTCTTTTCTTTCTTGACCGCACCATAGATGGTGGGACGGATGTACTTATCCAGCAGCCAGGTGGTGCAGTTCATGATCAGGATGGAATAGCAAACGCCCTCGGGATAGGAGCCGAAGCGGCGGATGAAGCAGGTCAGCAGGCCGCAGCCGAGGCCGAAGATCAGCTGGCCGGGCTTTGTGACGGGGGAGGTGGCATAGTCGGTGGCCATGAAGATGGCGCCCAGCATCAGGCCGCCGCCGAACACGTTGTACAGCATATACTGCACGTTGTCGATACCGGCGGGCGCCGCGATCAGGGTCAGGATGGCCACGGTGCCGATGTACGCCACGGGGATCTGCCAGGAGATGACCTTGCGGATCAGCAGGTACACGCCGCCCACCAGCAGGCACAGGGCGGAGACCTCACCCAGGGAGCCGCCGACCTTGCCCAGGAACATATCGCCGATGGAGTAGTTGCTCATCAGGGTGGTGAACGCCTCCTCGGTGCCCTCCTTCATAATGGCCATGGGGGTGGCGGCGGAGGTGACGTCAGGACGGATCTGGGGGATGGCCCAGGAGGTCATGGCGGTGGCATAGCTGGCCAGCAGGAACGCACGGCCCGCCAGCGCGGGGTTTAGGAAGTTGCAGCCGATGCCGCCGTAAAGCTGCTTGACCACAACGATGGAGAAGAACGCGCCGATGATGATGACCCACCAGGGCAGATCAACGGGGCACACGAAGCTCAGCAGGATACCGGTGACCACAGCGGACAGGTCGCCCACCATGCAGGACTTCTTCATGACCTTGCGGTAGGCCCACTCAAAGAACACGCAGGATACCACGGAGACAGCGGTCAGCAACAGGGCCTTCCAGCCGAAGCAGTACACGCTCCAGGCCAGCGCGGGCAGCAGCGCGATGATCACGTCCAGCATGATGCTGCGGGTATCCTCGTTGGAACGGATATGGGGGGAGGAGGACGCGATCAGCTTCAGATTCTTGTAATCAGTCATGGTTTACGCCTCCTTCTTTTCAGCGGCGGCCTTTGCCTCGGCCTCCGCCTTGGCCTTGGCGGCCATTCTCGCGTTGTTGACCTGCTGCTTGCCCAGACGGAACGCATGGGTCAGAGGCAGGCGGGCGGGACAGGTGTAGGTGCAGGCGCCGCACTCGATGCAGTCCATGCCGTGCAGCACGTTCTGCCAGGTGTCCACGTCGCCCTTCATCAGGTACTTATACATGAAAATGGGCTCCAGACGGATGGGGCACACGCCCACGCACTTGCCGCAGCGGATACACTGGGGATCCTCGACGTACTGCTCCTCCTTGTCGGCGAAGGCCAGCATGGCGCCGGTGCCCTTGCCCACGGAGACGTCCACGTCGTACTGGGCCAGGCCCATCATCGGGCCGCCCATGATGAGCTTGTAGGTCTCGTCCTTCAGGCCGCCGCAGGCGTCGAACAGCTTGGTAATGGGGGTGCCGATGGGGCACTCGATGTTCTTGGGCTCGATGACGCCGGAACCGGAGACGGTGACGATCTTGTTGACCACGGGCATACCCTCATACACCGCGCGGTAGATGGCGCAGGTGGTATTCAGGTTGAAGATGCAGCAGCCCGCGTCGGCAGGCAGCTTGCCGCTGGGCACCTGACGGCCGGAGACGGCCTGGACCAGCTGCTTCTCAGCGCCCTGGGGATAGCGGGTGTGCAGGACCTCCACCACCACGGGGGCGTTCAGCTCCGCGATCTTGGCGTTCAGGACGTCAGCCGCGTTCTGCTTGTTGGCCTCGATGCCGATGTACACCTTATCCACGCCGAAGCACTTGGCCAGCAGGGTCGCGCCCTTGATGACCTGCTCCGGACGCTCCAGACAGGTGCGGTGGTCGCCGGTGATGTACGGCTCGCACTCCGCGGCATTGATGATCACATAGTCCACCTTGCCCAGACCGGAAGAGATCTTCACATGGGTGGGGAACGTCGCGCCGCCCTGGCCGACGATGCCGGCGTTCTTGACGATCTCCACCAGCTGCTCGGGCGTCAGGCTGTCGGGATCCGCCACGGGCTTGACTTCCTCGGAGACCTCATCCTGGAAATCGTTTTCAATGACCACGGACATCATCTTGCCGCCCATAGAGAAGGGACGGGGCTCCACGGCCTTGACCGTGCCGGAGATGCTGGCGTGGATGGGGGCGGAAACAAATCCGCCGGGTTCGCCGATCCTCTGTCCAATTTTAACCTTGTCGCCTACCGCTACAATAGGCTTGCAAGGCGCACCGATGTGCATAGACATGGGAATGACCACCTCAGCCGGCGCCGCCAGCTTTTCGATGGCCTTTTCATTGGTTGCGGCCTTCATGTCGTTGGGATGAACGCCGCCAAAGAATGCTTGTGCCATTGTCTTCACCTCATCTTACTACCGGGTGGCGCTATGCCACCGCATACTGTCTTAAATATTACAACAAAACTTTTCTCTTGTCCAGCCCCGCGTTGAAATTCCCACGTTTTTTTGCGGTTTTTGTCGGAAACTTCACCGGCAAAGACCGCCTCTTGTGTTTTTCGGGCAGCTGTGCTACACTATACGGTAGAGGGACGGACACCGCCGGAAAAAACTTCCTGCACTGCGGCAGACGGTCCTCCGCCGGATATCAAACTCTATTCCGAAAGGATGGTATTTTAGTATGGTACTTGACCGTGGTTCCCTGAAGCGGGAGTCCAAGGTGCTGCTGAAAACCGCACAGGTCAGCCCTTACCTGTTTACGCTGGTGCTGCTGGCCATCATGTTCGTCATCAACGGCATCAGCGACTATGTGCAGATGGACGACGAGTTCGCCTATGTCTACTCCCTGCGGTTCGATATGGATCTGAGCTTCCTGGCGCTGCACCGGGCGTTCCCCGCTTTTGCGGTGTGGTTCGTGTCTATCGTGTGCACGCTGCTGGGCGTAGTGCTCAACGTCGGTGCGTCCCTGTACCACCTGGGCATCCGTCGGGGTGAGGAGATGCCCTTCGTCACCCTGTTCGATGGCTTCGCCTTCGTCGGGAAGATCATTCTGCTGTATGTCGTGCAGGTCATCTTCATCTCCCTGTGGACGCTGCTGCTGGTGATCCCCGGCATCGTGGCGGCCTACCGCTACCGCTTTGCTATGCTGAACCTGTGCGAAAACCCGGAGATCGGCGTCATGGAGGCCCTCAACATGAGCAAAGCCCAGACCCTGGGCTTCAAGTGGCAGCTGTTCGTGCTGGATCTGAGCTTTATCGGATGGAATATTCTGGTGGGTCTGACGCTGGGCATTCTGGATATCTGGGTGGCGCCGTACATCGCCCAGAGCAACATCGCCTTCTTCCAGGAGATCAAAAAGATCAAGGGCGTAGGCTTCTTCCCGCCGCGGCCGGAGGACGACGATCAGTTCCGTCCCCACGACCCCTTTGGCGAGGACAACTGGTAATATGCAGAGAACAAGCCCCGGGGCATCGCTCCGGGGCTTGTTGTATTCACGCTTCGGCGGGAGCCGCTTCCTCTGCCTGCGGCATCTCAGCCGGGGCGCTGCCGTCGAAGGGCGTCTCCAGACAGGTCAGGTCCCGCAGGCACCTGCGGAAGTCGTGACAGAAGGCGGCGTACTCATAACCGGTGCAGATACGCTCGTCCATAACGATGCCCAAAGGCATCATCTTCTTGGTCAGGTCACCGTTCATGTAGTTAGGTACCGGCTTGCCCATGCAGACGAACACGCTGGTGGTGCCGAATTCATAGCAGTGGTGGTGGATGTAGCTGGTCTTGATGGAGGCCAGGTTGGTGATGAACATACTGGTGTGGAAGGGGCTCAGGTCGATGATCTTCCGGGGCAGCAGGCCGTGCTTATCCAGATGGTAGGCCAGCCAAATCACGAACTTGGGCAGGCCGGGGATGGAGAACATCATCTTGGCGAACTTGTCGGTGCTGTTCTTCTGCTCTGTCTGGCTGTTGGCGGCGATGGCATCGGCGATCTTCTGGTTGATGGTGAAAATAGTGTCCTTGGGCTCCAGATAGATCTTCAGCGTCGTCTCATCCGGGCTGCCGTCGGCCCGCTTTTTCAGGATGACAAAGGAGACGCAGAAATGGTTGCGCTCATAGAGATGACTGTTGACCACAAACCAGTTGAGCTTGGGGTTGGTCTGATAGGCCTTGTAATAGGCGGCGATGATCACCGCCATGTGGTTGATGCGGATCCCAGCGCGCCGTTTTTCGCGGATATAGGCCTTGATGCCCTCCTCGTCGATGTTTTCGGTGATGGTGTTCCAGGCATCGTACCGCTTGGGCATGATGTAGGGAATGGCTGCCACGATGGGGGGCAGGTCCTTTACTCGCTTTCCGTCAGGGCGCATGAGCAGTTCCTCGATTCTGTCTGTATTGTATCCATCATAGACCATATGGCCGCGGATTGCAAGCTGTTGTTTTCTTTTCCGAACAGGTGCGGAAAAGAAATTTTTTCTTTACCTTTCCGCACGATGTTGATATAATAAAGTATTAGTAATGTTATCATGGGATGAAAGTTCCATTTATCATGCAGAGAGGAAGGTGACCGCCGTGCGGTTCAGCAAGTGGCATATCGCGCCGGAAAAGCCGGAGGCACAGGCATGTCTGCGCGCGGCCGGCTATCCCTATCTGGTGGCCGCCGTGCTCTCCGCCCGCGGCATCGAAACGCCGGAGCAGGCCGCCGCCTTTCTGGAGCGTGAGGACAAGCTGACCATCAGTCCCTTCCTGATGCGGGACATGGACAAGGCCGCGGCGCGTGTGCAGCAGGCGATCGCGAATGGCGAGAGGATCGCCGTGTTCGGCGACTATGATGTGGACGGCATCACCGCCACCTGTATTCTGGTAGACTATCTCAAGAGCCGGGGCGCCGACGTGGTGCACTACATTCCCCGGCGCATCGAGGACGGCTACGGTCTCAGCCGTGATGCCATCAAGGGCCTTTTCGACCAGGGCGTGCGCCTGCTGGTAACGGTGGACTGCGGCATCACCGGTGTGGAGGAGGTGGACTACGCCAACTCACTGGGGCTGGACGTGGTCATCACCGACCACCACGAGTGCCGGGAGGGCCTGCCCCGGGCCGTGGCTGTGGTGGACCCCCACCGGGCGGACTGCGCGTACCCCTTCAAGCATCTGGCCGGCTGCGGCGTGGCGCTGAAGCTGGTGCTGGCTCTGGGCGGGCCGGACAGGGAGGAGGCCCTGTTTTCCCGCTACTGCACGCTGGCCGCCATCGGCACCGTGGCCGACGTGATGCAGATGTCCGGCGAGAACCGCACCATCGTATCCCGGGGCCTTGCCACGCTGGATCGCTCGGACTTTATCGGGCTGCACGCCCTGCTGAAGGAGGCTGGTCTGGCCGGACGGGAGATCTCCTCGGTGCAGATCGGCTTCGTGCTGGCGCCCCGCATCAACGCGGCGGGCCGCATGGGTGCGGCGGACATGGCGGCCGACCTGCTGCTGTGTCAGGATCCCGCCCAGGCGGAGGAGCTGGCCAAGGCGCTGTGCGCCCTGAACCGGGAGCGGCAGTGCGTGGAGCAGACCATCTACTCTCAGGCGGAGGAGATGATCGAGCAGCTGCCGGAGGAGGAGCGCCGGGCGCTGGTGCTGGCCTCGGACACGTGGCATCAGGGCGTGGTGGGCATCGTGGCCTCGCGCCTCAGTGAAAAATACTCCCGTCCCAGCTTTATGATCCACCTCAACGGCGGGGTGGGCAAGGGCTCCTGCCGCAGCTGGGGCGGCTTCAACCTGTTCGCCGCGCTGGAGAGCTGCTCCGACCTGCTGCTGGGCTTCGGCGGCCACGAGCTGGCGGCGGGCTTTACCATTGACGAGGCCAACATCCCCGCCTTCCGGGAGCGGATGAACCAATACGCCGCCGAGTACTGGGTGGGCAAGGCGCCGGAATCGGTGCTGGAGATCGACATGGAGCTGCATCAGCCCGGTCGTGTCACGTTACAGGAGGTGGAGGCGCTGAGCGCGCTGGAGCCCTACGGCAGCGGCAACGCCCGGCCCCTGTTCTGCCTGATGGGCGCCACGCTGCTGCGGATGCAGAACGTGGGCCAGAACCGGCATTTGAAGCTGCGGCTGGGCAAGGGCTGCGCCCAGTTTGACGGCATTTTCTTCTCCACCACCTCCTCCGCCTGCGGCTGTGCCGAGGGCGACCGGGTGGACGCGGCCTTCTATTTACAGGTCAACGAATTCCGGGGCAACCGCACCATGCAGCTGCAAATGGTGGATATCCGGCCCTCGCTGCTGGCCAGCAGCCGGGAGCAGGAGTCGCTGGCGCTGGTGCGGCAATGCACCGGCGGCGGCACGGTGTCCGCCAGGAATGCACGGCGGATGCTGCCCACCCGCGAGCAGTACGTGACCGTATGGCGGGCGCTGGAGCATCTGGTGCCGGAGGACGGGCTGCACACGGCGTATCTGCCGCTGCTGCGGTCGCTGAGCGCGGCGCTGGGCAAGACCGACGCGTTCCTACGGGGCGCGTTCTGTCTGGCGGTGTTTCAGGAACGGGGCCTGCTGGACGTTTCGGCGCAGGGCGACAGCGTGACGCTGCATCTGGCGGGAAAGGATAAAAAAGTCCATCTGGAGGATTCCGTATACATACAGCGTCTGGCCGACGCGGAGACCACAGGACGGGGAGGAGGTGCCATCCAATGAGCAAGACCGTAGATATCGAGGCCATGTATCAGCATCTGGAGGACACCGTGCGGGGCTATAACCCCTCCGCCAACTTCCAGCAGATCCGGCAGGCCTATGAGTTTGCCCGGGACCTGCACGGCCCGCAGCTGCGCAAGGACGGCTCGCCCTTTGTGACCCACCCGCTGGCGGTGGCTCAGATCGTGGCGGAGGAGCTGCATCTGGACAGCGAATCCATTGTGGCGGCGCTGCTGCACGACACCATTGAGGATACCGAGGCCACCCACGAGCAGCTGGCCAAGCTGTTTTCCCCCACCATCGCCGATCTGGTGGAGGGCGTCAGCAAGCTGACCCGCGTCCACTACACCTCCAAGGAGGAGGAGCAGATGGAGAACCTGCGGAAGATGCTGATGGCCATGAGCAAGGACATCCGCGTCATCCTCATCAAAATCTCCGACCGGCTCCACAACATGCGCACCATGGAGTACCAGACGCCGGAGAAGCAGAAGCAGAAATCCTTCGAGACCATGGAGATCTACGCGCCCATCGCCCACCGGCTGGGCATGCAGAAGATGAAGTGGGAGCTGGAGGACCTCAGTCTGAAATATCTCGACCCGGTGGGCTACCGGGAGATCACCGAGGCGCTGGACGAGAAGGCGGCAGAGTACGACGGGTTCATGTCCGCCGTCCACGACCGGATCGTGACGCGGCTCCGGGAGGAGGGCATCGAGGCCACCGTGTATGGCCGCATGAAGCACCCCTATTCCATCTACCGCAAGATGTACACCCAGAACAAGAGTCTGGACGACGTGTTCGACCTGTTCGCCTTCCGCGTCATCGTGGACACGGTGGCGGACTGCTATAACGTGCTGGGCATCATTCACGACCTGTTCAAGCCCATTCTGGGCCGGTTCAAGGACTATATCGGCACCCCCAAGCCCAATTTGTACCAGAGTCTGCACACCACGGTGGTGGGCGAGAGCGGCATCCCCTTTGAGGTACAGATTCGCACCAAGGAGATGCACGAGGTGGCGGAATACGGCATCGCCGCCCACTGGAAGTACAAGCAGAACGGACAGGGCGGCGGCGACGAGGGCCGCTACGAGTGGGTGCGCCGCCTGCTGGAGAATCAGGAGGGCGCCGACGCGGAGGACTTCATCCACTCCCTGAAGGTAGACATGTTCGCCGACGAGGTGTTTGTGTTCACCCCCAACGGCGACGTGATCAACCTGCCTGCCGGCGCCACGCCCATCGACTTTGCCTATAACATCCACTCCGCCGTGGGCAACCACATGGTGTCTGCCAAGGTGAACGGCCGCATCGTGCCGCTGAACCACCGGCTGCAGAACGGCGACGTGGTGGAGGTCTCCACCAGCCAGAGCGCTCACGGCCCCAGCCGCGACTGGATCAAGATCGCCCGCTCCAGCAACGCCCGCAGCAAAATCCGCCAGTGGTTCAAGCGGGAGAAGCGGGACGAGAACATCGTCAACGGCCGCCAGAGCTTCGAGTCGGAGCTGAAGCGCACCGGTGTCTCCCTGAAGGAGCTGCTGGCGGACGAGAACGTGCCCAATGTGCTGAAAAAGCTCAGCTTCAACTCCGTGGACGATATGTACGCCGCCATCGGCTACGGCGGCATTTCGGCACTGAAGGTCGTCGGCCGGCTGCGGGAGGACATCCAGCGCATCATCCACCAGCATCAGACGGAACGGCAGGCGGAGGTCCCCGTGGCGGACCAGCCGCAGCTCATGCGTCCCGCTGTGCCCCAGCGCGCCAAGGGCGAGCAGGGGATCGTGGTGGAGGGGCTGACCAACTGTCTGGTGAAGTTCTCCAAGTGCTGCACCCCCGTGCCCGGCGACGACATCGTGGGCTTCATCACCCGCGGCTACGGCATCTCCGTCCACCGGGCGGACTGTCCCAACGCCGACCCGGCCCGGCGCAAGCCCAGCGAGGCGGGCCGGTGGATCAAGGTCTCCTGGGGCAGCGACACGCGGGAGAGCTACCGCACCACGCTGGAGATCACCGCCAAGGATCGCATCAACATCATCATGGACGTGTCCACGGTGCTGTCCAGCACCAAGACCCACGTCTCCTCCATGAACGCCCGCAGCACGCCGGACGGCTTCGCCCTGCTGTCGCTGGACATCGACGTGCCGGACAGTGAGCAGCTGCGGACCGTCATGCGGCGGCTGGAGCAGATATCGGGCGTCATGCGGGTGACAAGACCGGCCGGATAAGGCCAATGTGAATACAAACAGTATAAAGGAGATAGAATTATGCGTGCTGTATTGACCCGTGTAAAACACGCCAGCGTTTCCGTGGACGGCAAGGTCATCGGACAGATCGGCGAGGGCTTTTTGGTGCTGCTGGGTGTGACCCATGAGGACACCGAGGCACAGGCGGTAAAGCTGGCCGACAAGCTGACGGGCCTGCGTATCTTTGAGGACGAACATGAAAAAATGAACCGCAGCCTGACGGATGTGGGCGGAGAGCTGCTGATCGTGTCCCAGTTCACGCTGTACGCCAACTGCAAGAAGGGCCGGCGGCCGGACTTTCTGGCGGCGGCGCGGCCGGAGGTGGCCATCCCCCTGTACGAAAAGTTCGTGCAGCTGTGCCGGGACAAGGGCTTTCACACCGAGACGGGTGAATTCGGCGCCTATATGCAGGTGGACAGCCTGAACGACGGACCGCTGACCATCATTCTGGACACCGACACCCTGTAAGGAGGACACCATGACCATCAAAACACTGCAAGTGGGCCCTATCATGACCAACTGCTACCTGCTGTGCGACGAGGACGCGAAGGTCTGTGCCCTGATCGACCCCGGCGACGATGCCGCCCGGGTGGAGCAGCTGGTGCGCCAAAGCGGCTGCGCGCTCAAATATATCCTGCTGACCCACGGGCACTTTGACCACACCTCCGCCGTGCGGCCCCTGTTGGAGAGATACCCGGACGTGCCGGTGTACATCCACGAGAAGGACAGCGTGACCGGGCGGGGCGGCGATCTGCTGTTCACCCGGGTGGACGAGCAGCACCAGCGGTATTATAAGGAGGGCGACGTGCTGCCCCTGGGCGGGCTGTCCCTGCGGGTCATGGAAACACCGGGCCACTCCGAGGGCTCCGTGTGTCTGCTGTTGGACCGGGAGCACGTGATCTTTGCCGGGGATACCCTGTTCCGCTGCTCCTGCGGACGATGCGACTTCCCCGGCGGCAGCTATCCCAAGATGCTCGCCTCCCTGGGCCGTCTGGCGGCGCTGGAGGGCGACTGGCGGGTCCTGCCCGGCCATGACCGGGAAACGACGCTGGACTTTGAGCGCCGCATGAACCCCTATATGCGGCAGGGGACGGCGCAATGAAGCTGAACCTGCGCGGTCACGAGGACCGCTACGCCATCGAGCAGAGCCTGCTGGCCTTTTTTCCGGAGGAGCGCCCGGTATATGAGGGCGAGGACGGGGACAGCCACGCGGAGGTCACACTGCATGAGGGCAATGTATATGCCACCGGGGTCACGACACTGACCTATGGCGGCAAAACGGCGCGGGGCGAGGCCCGCGTTCGGACCGCAGGCGTTTCCGACGCATACGAACGGGAACGCCTGCGTCAGCGTGCGCTGAAGCTGTCCTTCTTCCGGGCGGCCCGGGACGTCACCGGCGTGACGCCCAGCTGGGGCGCGCTGACGGGCATCCGCCCAGCCAAGCTGGTGCGGACCATGCTGGAGGACGGCATGACCCCTGCCCAGGCGGACCGGGTGCTGCGGGACACATACTGTGTCTCCCCGGCGCGGCGGCGTCTGGCGCTGGAGAGCGCCGAGGCGGGCCTGAAGGCCAGGAGCGATCTGCGCCCCGAGGACATCTCTCTGTACATCGGCATCCCCTTCTGCCCCACCCGCTGCGCCTATTGCAGCTTCGTGTCGGCGTCGGTGGAAAAATCCTTTAAGCTGATGGAGCCGTATCTGGCGGCGCTGACGGCGGAGGTGGAGGCCGCAGGCCGCATGGTGAAGGAGACGGGCCTGCGGATCAAGTCGTTCTACATGGGCGGCGGCACGCCCACCACCCTGTCCGCCAGTCAAATGGATGCGCTGCTGACGGCGGTGAACCGGAATTTCGACCTGTCCGACTGCGTGGAATACTGCATCGAGGCGGGACGGCCGGACACCATCGACCGGGAGAAGCTGCAGGTGCTGCTGGATCACGGTGCGGACCGGATCAGCGTAAATCCCCAGTCGCTGGAGCCCCGGGTGCTCTCCGCCATCGGCCGGAAGCACAGCCCGGAGGATATCGAAAAGGCCATGAAGGGCATGCTCACGCCGGAATTCCGCGAGAACGTCATCGGTCACGCGGAGGTGCGCAACGTGTTCAAGATCACGGGCGTGGGCATCGTCGCCGGTTCTTACGTCACCGACGGCAAGCTCCAGCGCAATGCGCAGGTTCGCCTGCTCCGCGACAACGTGGTGGTTTACGAGGGCAAGCTCTCCTCGCTCCAGCGCTTCAAGGACGCGGTCAAGGAAGTGGCCGACGGCTACGAGTGCGGCGTCTGCCTGGAAAACTACACGGATATCAAGGAAGGCGACGTCATCGAGTGCTTCGTGATGGAGGAAATCCCGAGGTAATCGGTTTTCAAGGTCAACAGGCGCGGCCCGGTTGCATGCTTTGCCGCCGGGCCGCCTTTTTTAGAGCAAGGAATAAAAAATATGGCAAATCAACAATTTGAGCGTACAGACCGCATCGCCAGCGAAATTATGCGCGAAACGGAGAAGATCATCCGCGAGGATGTTTCCGACCCGCGGACGGACTGCATGTTTTCCATCACGCATGTGGATGTGACGCGCGACCTTCGGTATGCGAAGGTCTATGTGAGCGTATACGAAGAGGAAAAGCGCGCGCCGATGATGAAGGCACTCAAGACAGCGGCGGGCTTTATCCGCCACAATCTGGGGCGGCGCGTGCAGCTTCGCTATACGCCGGAGCTGATTTTTGAACTGGACACGACGATTGAATACGGCGTGCATATCGCGAGCCTGATCAATCAGGTGAGAAAGACGGAGGAGAGTCGATCCGATGACGCAGGAGAAGCGGGAATTTGAGGATTGGCTGAGCTGCGCCCGTCAGGCGAAGCGCGTGGCGCTGCTGGCCCATATTTCCCCGGACGGGGACACCGTGGGTTCTACGCTGGCGCTTCGCCTTGCTTTTTTGGCGCTGGGCAAGCAGGCTGATGTGATTTGCGACGGCGATATGCCGGATAACCTGAAATATCTGCCGGGCAGCGAGGCCATGCTGCACCCGGAAAATGTGAACGGCGCGGATTATGACACGGCGATTGCCGTGGATGTGAGCGACCGTTCGCTGCTGGGCAAGAGCGAGGCTGTGTTTGACGCGGCGGGTTTCCGCATGGTGATCGACCACCACGCGACGAACCCGGCTTTCGGCCAGGCGAATTTCATCCGCAGAGGCGAATCGGCCTGCTGCCTGCTGGCATACGAGGCGATTCTGGGGCTTGGCGTGGAGATGACGAAGGACATGGGGACATGCCTGCTGACGGGCATGAGCACCGACACCGGCCATTTCCAATACCCGGCGACCTCTCCGGCGACGCTGATTGCGGCGGGCGAGCTGCTCAAGCTGGGCGTGGATATCTCCGCGATGACGCGCAGGCTGTATCGCACCCAGCCGATGAACCGCGTGAAGCTGACCCGCATTGCCTACAACAAGCTGCGGTTTATGTTCGATCAGCAGGTGGGCGTGATTGATTTTGACAAGCACGACTTTGAGGAAACCGGCTGCACGTTCGGGCAGGCGGACGGATTGGTCAACAAGGCGCTGGAGGTGGAAGGCGTTCGCATGGCGGTGCTGGCTTCCGAGCGCGAGGACGGAATCAAGATGTCGCTGCGCGCGGTTGAGCCGGACACGGTGAACGATATCGCCGTGCTTTTCGGCGGCGGCGGCCACGCGCAGGCGGCGGGCTGCACGATTCACGCGCCGCTTCAGGAGGCGCTGGATCAGATGCTGGCCGCGATGAAAGACAAGCTGGATAAGACCCCGCGGCCGGAGAAACGCGCATGAACGGTTTTCTCTGTGTGCTCAAGCCGCCGGGAATGACCTCGAGCGACGTGGTGGTTCGCGTTCGGCGCAAGCTGGGCAGGGGCGTGAAGGTCGGCCACGCGGGGACACTTGACCCGGAGGCTTCCGGCGTGCTGCCGCTGATGATCGGGCGCGCGGCGCGGCTGTTTGATTATCTGGTCGAAAAGGAAAAGACATACGTTGCGCAGCTCAAACCCGGCTATGCGACCGATACGCAGGACGCGCACGGGGCGATTATCGCGGGCGAGGGCGCGCATGCGACACGGGCGCAGCTGGAAGCGGTTTTGCCGCGGTTTATCGGCGAAATTGCGCAGATTCCGCCTATGTATTCGGCGCTCAAGCGGGACGGGCAGAAGCTCTGCGATCTGGCGCGGCAGGGGATCGACGTGAAGGTTGAGCCGCGGCCGACGCAGGTGTACGCCATCCAGGTGCTGCACGAAAACGCGGACGGCAGCTTCATGCTGCAAATCCGCTGCGGGCGCGGAACGTACATCCGAACGCTATGCCATGATATCGGCGAGGCGCTGGGCACGAAGGCGCACATGGGCATGCTGCTGCGCGCGCAGACGGGCACGTTTACGCTGGACGACGCGCACACGATAGAGGAAATCGACGCGGCGGACGAGCTGTCGCCGCTGCTGACGGCGATGGATCAGCCGCTCAGCCATCTGCCGCGGCTCGATGTGCAGCCCAAGGCGGAGCGCTTTGTGCGCAACGGCAACAGGCTGACGCGGCGCGAGCTGAACGGCGACGTTCAGCCGGGGCAGCCGACGCGGCTGTATCTGAACGGGCAATTCTGCGGGATTGGCCGATTTGACGGGGAGACCCTGAAATTTGACGCGATGCTCCTTGAGTGAGGGCGCGCGATCATCGTTTGTGGAGCTAAAAAAGAATGATACTCTTGACACACGAGCGCCAGTGGCGCGGCGGGGAGACGGTGGTTGCCTTCGGCATGTTTGACGGCGTGCACGAAGGGCATGCGCAGCTGATGCGCAAGGCCAACGAGCTGGCGGCGCTGCATGACCTCAAGAGCGTGGTCTACACGTTTTCGTCGCATCCGATGGCGACCTATGCGCCGGAAAAGACGCCGCCGCAGCTGGAGACACGCTCGGAAAAAATTCGCTCGATCGCTCAACTCGGAATCGACGCGGCGGTGCTCCGTCCGTTTGACCGGGCGTATGCCGCGCAGTCGCCGGAGGCGTTTGTGCAGGCGTTTGTGGACGCGCTGCATCCGAAGCACGTGGTCATCGGCTTCAATTACTCCTTTGGCCGGATGGGCGCGGGCAAGGCGGAAGATATGCGCCGCTTCGGGGAAAAATACGGCTTTGAGACGCACGTTGTGGACGAGGTGCAGATCGACGGCCTGCCCGTTTCCTCCACACGGGTGCGCGCGGCCATTGCGGCGGGCGAAATGGAGGAGGCCGCGCGGCTGCTCGGCCGCCCGTATGCGCTCTGCGGCGTGATTCAGCGCGGCAAGCAGCTCGGGCGCAAGCTGGATTTCCCGACGGCGAATCTGCTCTGGCCGGAAGGCAAGGCGATTCCCCCAAAGGGCGTTTACGCGGCGCGGGTCTATGTCGATGAGGCGTGGTACATCGCGGCGGTGAACGTCGGCACGCATCCGACCGCGCCGGGCGGCCCGCCGACCATCGAGGCGAACCTGCTGGATTACGAGGGCGGCTCGCTCTACGGCCATCACATGCGGCTGCTGCTGTGCAGTTTTGTGCGAAGCGAGAAAAAGTTTGATTCGCTGGAAGCGCTGCGCGACGAGGTGATGAAGAACCGCGAGCAGGTGCGGACGTATTTTGAAAACCGGCGGTAAGACGCGGACTGAGCCCGCCGTCCCTCTGCCGAGGACTGCAAAGCGCGGAGGTCTTGCCCGCGCGGGCGATTTTACGCAGCCGCTATGCGAAAAAAATGAAAAATTCATAGAAAACACGGAAGTTCTGTTTACAAAGCGGGACTTCCGTGTTACAATATCTTTCGGTCTGAACCGCGCGCGCAGATGATCGCGTTCTCCACACGTTCTTCTATGCGGGCGGCGATTGGCACAACATATTTATTTGGAGGATTTTGTCATGGATAAGGCGACGAAGGAAGCAATCATCAAGGAATATGCCCGTCACGAGGGCGACACCGGCTCCCCCGAGGTGCAGGTCGCTCTGCTGACCGCGCGCATCAACCACCTGAACGACCACCTCAAGACCCACGCGAAGGATCACCACTCCCACCGTGGTCTGCTGCTGATGGTCGGTCAGCGCCGCAATATGCTTGAGTACCTCAAGCGCATCGACATCGAGCGCTATCGTGCGCTGGTTGCGAAGCTGGGTCTGCGCAAGTAATTCCTCCGCTTCGTTCACGAAAAGGGCTTTGTCCCAGATGACCGTCGTTTGGGAGACAGTTTTTGTCGCCCCAAGCGGCGGTCTTTTTCATTCCTTTGAAACGAAACCGAACGCTGAAGTCGGTTTTGTATATCAGGCGGCGAGGGTTCGCGTCTGAAAAGAAGTGTTGGCAGGCAGGTATTTTGAAAGGAGATTCCACCCGATGGTCAAGACGTATACCACAGAGCTGGCGGGGCGCCCGCTGGTTATGGAATTTGGCAAGTACTGCGGTCAGGCTAACGGATCGGTGATCGTTCGACTGGGCGACACGGTGGTCATGGTCAACGCGACGGCGAGCGACACGCCGCGCGAGGGTCAGGACTTTTTCCCACTGAGCGTTGACTTTGAAGAGAAGATGTATTCCGTGGGCAAGATCCCCGGCGGCTTCATTAAGCGCGAGGGCCGTCCCACCGAAAAGGCGACCCTGACCTGTCGCCTGATCGACCGTCCCCTGCGGCCCCTGTTCCCCAAGGGAATGCGCAACGACGTTCAGGTGGTGGCTACCTGCCTGAGCATTGACAAAGACATTCCCCCAGAAGTGCCCGCGATGATCGGCTCCTCTGCGGCGCTGTCTGTCAGCAATATTCCGTGGAACGGCCCCACCGGCACCGTGGTCGTGGGCTGTGTGGACGGCGAGCTGGTCATCAACCCCGATGAGCAGCAGCGCGCTAAGAGTTCTCTGCATCTGACCGTCAGCGGCACTCGTGATGCCGTCCTGATGGTGGAAGCTGGCGCGAACGAAGTTTCCGAAGAACTGATGCTGAAAGCCATCCTCTTTGCTCATGACGAAATCAAGAAGATCGTTGCTTTCATCGACGGCATTCAGGCGGAGATCGGCAAGGAAAAGGCTGAAGTGCCGCTGGTCGTTACCGGCGATGATGTGAAGGCCGCTGTGCGCGAGTACGCCTATGACAAGTGCTGCTGGGTGTTCGAGGCCTATGACCGCCATGAGCGTCAGGATCGCGAGGCTCAGGTGAAGGCCGACTGCGCCGAACATTTTGCCGAACAGTTCGAAGGCCGTCTGGATGAGGTGGCCGATGCGCTGTATTACCTCAACAAGGAAATCATGCGCACCAAGATTCTGGAGCAGGGCGTGCGCCCGGACGGCCGCAGCCTGACCCAGATTCGCCCGATTTGGTGCGAAACCGGCGTTCTGCCGCGCGTGCATGGCTCCGGCGTGTTTACCCGCGGCGAGACGCAGGTGCTCTCTATCGCGACGCTCGCACCCGTGAGCGAGGCGCAGGTGATCGAGGGTCTCGGCACGGAGACCAGTGAGCGCTACATGCACAACTACAACATGCC
>ENA-ORSS01002135-ORSS01002135.1-human-gut-metagenome-genome-assembly--contig:-NODE-2135-length-18476-cov-2.914880_pt1 | contig 18476 bp, 21 predicted proteins | sample MGYA00241899_ERZ509162 | MGnify/ENA primary metagenome ERZ509162 (study PRJEB26280, sample SAMEA2338641) | human gut metagenome | biome: human gut; feature: human-associated habitat; material: faeces... | reverse complement strand
TTTTTTAGTATAGTGGCATCTTCTATAGGGGTAGCCATATTATATAAAGATTGTACTTTTTCAGAGTTAATATTAAGCTTTATGGATGAACTACCACAACCCGTAGATAATAAAATAATAACAAAAACCAATAATATTCTCATTTTAATCCTCCATAACAATTCTAATTATAAAAAAGAGACCTTATCAGTCCTTTTTAAACACAAATACTTTGCTAATAACATAATTACCAATAATAACTAAAACTTGGGCAACAATAGTCCAAACAATAACCCACAAATTACTGTCTAATCCAAGAAGAGTAACAAAGAACCACATTATAATCATCTCCATAATTAAGGTTGCAACTCTACCTGCAACAAAACCACTAACTTCTTTTAAATATTGTTTAGATTTAGAATGAAAAACAAAAATACGATTAGCAAAATAAGCAAAAGCAACAGCAATAATCCAAGAGATAATAACGGCTATTTGTAACTCCATAGCATCACTAGCATCTAATATTGTAAATAATAATCCATATTTTACTGCTAAACTAATTAAAGTAGTTAATCCTCCCACAATAAGATAGTTAATAATTTCTTCATATTTATGATAAATATCCCAAATTTGTTTCATTTTCTATCACCTGACATAATTATACAGAAAAAAGACCAAAAAAGGAAGTTAATTCTTTTAAAATTCTATTTTTCTGCTATAATAAATTTAGGTGAAGTACATGAAGAAAAAATTTAGCACAATATTCTATCTTAGCTTTTTAGTAATATATTTAGAGATATTAACAAAAATATTTATTACGAAAAGTGCGAATGGAATTTTTTTAACCTTATTATTTAGTATTCCTTTTATATTAATCTTATACTTATTAGTAAATATATTTAAAAATAAAGGTAATAAAATAATGATTTATCTATTAAGCATAGGATTAATTTTATATTATTGCTTTCAATTCTTTTTCCACCGACTATTTAGTAATATTTTTTCATTTAATACCATAGGATTAGCTAGTAATGCTCTTGATTTTACAAATATTATTAGTGATATAATATTAAAGAATTTATGGATTGTTATCCTCTTTTTTGTACCACTTATTCTATTAATAATTTTTCATAAAAGAATTAATTTTGAAAGAGCAGACTGGAAACAGTTAATTGTCTGCTTTTTGGTTATTTTAATAACTTGGGGAATATCTCTTTTGTGTTTATTAATAAATAAAGATGAAACATATTCTGCTTATAATCTATACTATAATATTAATAGTGAGGCAAAGACAACTGAAACATTTGGTTTATTTACTTATACGAGACTAGATATAAAAAGAGTAATATTTGGCTTTGAAGAAAAATTAACGGGAAAAGAAGAGCCAGATATACCAAAAGATGAAGAAGAAGAGAAAGAAGAAGTAGTAACATATAATGAAATAGCAATTAATTTTGATGATTTAATTGCTAAAGAATCCAATGAGACAATAAAAAATATGTTAGAGTATTTTAAAAATAGTGAATCTACCAATAAAAATGAATATACAGGTATGTTTAAAGGTAAAAATCTCATTTTTATTCTAGCAGAAGGCTTTAATATGATCGCTGTTGATCAAGAATTAACTCCAACTCTATATAAATTAACTCATGAAGGATTTGTCTTTAATAATTTTTATTCACCAGTTTTTTTAAGTACTACAGGAGGAGAATTTCAAGCTACAACAGGATTAATTCCTACTCAATCAGTATTATCTGATTGGAAAAAATTAGAACCAACAATTTCTTATGCTTTAGGAAATGCTTTTGGTAAAATTGGTTATACTAAAAATAGTTATCATAACTGGACATACACTTATTATAGTAGACAAAAAACCATGAAAACATTAGGTTTTACTTCTTATATGGGATGTGGAAATGGGATGGAAGATTTAATAAATTGCAGTTGGCTTCCTAGTGATGTTGATATGATTAATAAAACATTCCCATTATATAAAGATAACACTCCATTTGTAACTTATTATGTAACTGTTTCAGGACATGCTCCATATGCCTATAATTCCACAGGAAATTCTATTGCTCTTAAAAATAAAGATTATGTTAAAGATCTATCATACTCTAATAATGTAAAAGCTTATTTAGCTACCCAAATAGAACTAGATAAAGCTTTAGAAAGTCTAATAAATAATTTAGATCAACAAGGTATTTTAGAAGATACCGTTATCGCTTTAGTTGGGGATCACTATCCATATACATTAACAATAGATGAAGTAAATGAATTAAGTGATTATGAAAGAGATGAAATAGTGGAAGTAAATCGTAGTAATTTCATTCTTTGGAATAGTGAAGCAAAAACAGTAGAAGTAGATAAAGTTGGCAGTCAAATTGATGTATTACCTACTTTATTAAACTTATTTGGTATTGAATATGATTCCCGATTAATTATAGGGAAAGATATATTAAGTGATGCCCCAGGATTAGCAATCTTTTCTAATCGTAGTTGGGTAAGTGATTATGGAACATACAAAAATGGTAAGTTTACTTTAAAAGAGGGAGTAACTTTAGAGAATGTAGAAGAATATATAAGAAATATGAATAATTTAGTATCTAATCGTTTTACTTTAAGTGCTAATATAATAAAATATAATATGTATGAATATCTTTTAAATTAATTGGTAAAAAGAGGTTTAATAAATAGCTCAGAAGTGAATAAAATAAAAATATGTACAACAGGTATTACTTATGTACATATTTTTCTTTAATCTCAATCTAATATTATAAGTATTAACGATTTTAAAGAGTAATATCTAAAAAGAAGCAGCGAATAACTGTTTCTTTTTGTTTAAATAAAACAAATTTTGATAAGTTTTGTCGAAAAGCTCATATTGAGTTAAAAAGTATGCTATGATACTCATGGTGATAGAATGAAAGATGAAATTTTAATAAGTGATATAATAAAAAGTGTAAATGAACTATTATTAAACCTAGAAGCATACTATACAATTAAAAATAGCAAATAATAAAGAGCCTTTATTTCAAATATTTGGGCTCTTTTATTCTACCTAAAAGATAATCAGCAGAAATATAATACTTTTTACAAATAGTATATAAAAAAGGGGTAGCAATGAAATTGCGTCCTTTCTCATTAAAAGCAATAGAAGAAAAAGTTGTATTTAAAATATTAGCTAGTTTAACTTGGGTTAATTTATTTTCTTTTCTAAATTCTCTTAATCGTGTTCCAGCTTCTATTTTGTCAGCATTTATAATATTGTCGTATTGCTTAATTTCTGTTAAACCTAATAAATAGTCAATAGATACATTAAAATAATAACTTAAAGTAATAAGATGCTTAATAGGAATAATTTTTTCTTTTACTTCATAGTGATTATAAGTTTTTCTAGATATATTTAAAACATTAGCTAATTGTTCTTGAGTTAAATTAAATTTTTCTCTTATATTTTGCAATACAATATTATATTTCACATTAACCACCAAAATAATTTTCTCATTATACAATTTTTAAAAAAATATTTAGCTCACTATTGTGTTATTTTTCTTGACTTTTAATCTAGCTATATTTATAATTTAACTATAAGCTAGGAAAGTTATCATAGATATATGATAGATTATTTTAATGTAATTTAAAATGAAGCCTAGCATCATGTTAGGAGCAATATTATGGAAATAGAAACTTTAAAGAAAAGCCATTTAAAAAGAAATATTGTAATAGCTGTGGTATTAGTAGCAATAATTAGTGCCATAATACTTACATTTACTAAAGCAAAATATAAAACAACAGAATCTATACCCCTAGTAAATGGAACAATTAACTATACACCATATGATTTAAAAATGGTTGCTATGTATCAAGAAGAAAATGAAGATTATAAAAGTATAGATACAGTACCAACTAGTGGATATACTTTAAATGAAGAGAAAAGCTACTGTGAAGTAAATGATAATAAAGACAATAATATAACAATAGAATATCAAAATGGCAGAATTAACTTTTTAGGAATGACAAAAAAAGGAACGAAATGTTATTTATATTTTGATGAGTATGTAAGTGCAAAAGATACAATACTAGCAAATAGTAAAGTGAATAGTGGAACGCCGAACTTTAGCCAGATAGCAACAGCGAATGAAGGAGTATATAAAACACAAGATGACTGGGGAGATAGCTACTATTTTAGAGGGTCTGTTAATAATAACTGGGTCAAATTTGCGGGATATTACTGGCGAATTATCAGGATCAATGGAGATGGATCTATTAGGTTAATCTATTCAGGAGATGAAGAGAGTGGACCAGTAACAACAGGAAGTAGTACAATGATAAATAATGGTGTTAGTAAAGTATTTAATTCAAATTCTGATCGAAGTGAATATGTAGGATACATGTATAATATTAATCAACAACATGGAAATGCGTTCAATAGTTCAATTAAAACAGAAATGGACAATTGGTATGATAATAATCTTAAAAATTATCCAGATCAAATCAGTATAGAAGCAGGATTTTGTGTGGATAGAGAAATGATGAGTGGATATTCGTGGAGTAGTCAACCAGACTATCTTCATTATGCAGCATATGAAAGAGTGCAAATGAAAAATACACCAAATTTAAAATGTAGTAATAATGTCGATTTATATACAGTAAGTGAAAGTGGTAAAGGGAATCATGCTTTAACTAATCCAATAGGATTAATCACCGCGGATGAAATTTTAATGGCTGGGGCAAAATCTGGAAGTACTAATTATAAATATTATCTATATAATAATGAATACTACTGGACTATGTCTCCATATGCTTTTGGTGATGCAACAGCTAATGTGTTTGCTATATTTGATAGCGGCTATTTTGGCGCTTTGCGCGTTAATCATAGAGAACCAGGTATTCGACCAGTCATTAATTTAGCAAGTGATGTAACACTATCAGGAACAGGTACAAGCAGTAATCCATATGTAGTAGTTGGAGCAGAATAGTTAGAGATAGCTATTCTTTTTTGTATAGCTTTTGTCAAAGTTTGTCTCTTTCGTTGTGGTTTAAAATTTCTCATGTTATAATGGGGCTATACCATAATGAAGGAGGATATATGGAAAAAAAGTATGTTTACCTTTTCTCAGAAGGTAATAAAGATATGAAAGATTTGTTAGGTGGTAAAGGTGCTAATTTAGCAGAGATGACTGGTCTTGGACTTCCTGTTCCAAGAGGGTTTACGGTAACAACAGAAGCTTGTAACAAATATTATGAAGATCATGAAGTGATTGATGAGGCTGTAAAAGAGGAAATTTATGCTAAACTTAAAGAATTAGAGAATATTACTGGTAAAACTTTAGGTGATAGTAAAAATCCATTACTTGTTAGTGTAAGAAGTGGAGCTCGTGCTAGTATGCCTGGTATGATGGATACCGTTTTAAATTTGGGTATGAATGATGAAGTGGCAGAGGGATTTACAAATATTACTAATAATAAGAGATTTGTTTATGATTCTTATCGCAGATTTATTCAAATGTTTGCTGATGTAGTAAAAGGTTATTCTAAAAGTAAATTTGAGGAAATCATTGATGAAGTAAAGGTTGAAAAAGGAGTTAAAGATGACATTGATTTAGATGAAAATGATATGGTTACTTTAACAAATAAATTTAAAACTGCATATAAGGAATTTGCGGGTGAAGATTTTCCACAAGATCCATTCACTCAATTAATTGAAGCTGTTAAAGCCGTATTTAGAAGTTGGAATAATGATCGGGCTATTTATTATAGAAGAATGAATGATATTCCATCTAGTTGGGGAACAGCTGTTAATGTTCAGGAAATGGTCTATGGGAATAGAGGAGAAACATCAGGTACAGGTGTTGCATTTACAAGAAATCCTGCAACAGGAGCATCTAAGCTTTATGGTGAGTATTTAATGAATGCTCAAGGAGAAGATGTAGTGGCAGGAATTAGAACGCCTGAGGCAATCAGTCAATTAGAAAATACTATGCCTGATGTTTATAAAGAATTTGCTCATATTGCTAAGACACTTGAACAACATTATAAAGATATGCAAGATATGGAATTTACAATTGAAGATGGTAAATTATTTATGCTACAAACGAGAAATGGTAAAAGAACAGCAACTGCGGCTTTAAAAATTGCGGTAGATTTAGTTAAAGAAGGATTAATTACCAAAGAGGAAGCTTTATTAAAGGTTGATCCAAAACAACTTGATAGTCTACTTCATCCTATGTTTAATCAAGAAGCTTTACGAAATGGAGAAGTCATTGCTATGGGTCTTGCAGCATCTCCAGGTGCAGGAGCTGGTAAAATTTATTTTACAGCTGAAGATGTTACAGAACATGCTAAAACTGGTGAAAAAACGATTTTAGTACGATTAGAAACTTCACCAGAGGATATAGAAGGAATGAATCATGCTGAGGGTATTTTAACAATTCGTGGTGGTATGACGAGTCATGCGGCAGTTGTAGCTCGTGGTATGGGACGCTGTTGTGTATCTGGTTGTGGAGAATTAATAATTGATGAAGAGGCTAAAACTTTAACAACTAAAAATGGTAAAGTTTATCATGAGGGAGACGAAATTAGTTTAGATGGTTCTACAGGTAAAGTATATGATGGATTAATTAAGACAGAAGAGCCAAGTATTAGTGGAGATTTTGAAACTTTTATGTCATGGGCTGATGAAGTAAGAAGGCTTAAAATAAGAACAAATGCCGATACTCCTAGAGATGCTAAGCAAGCACGTTTATTTGGAGCAGAGGGGATTGGACTTTGCCGTACTGAACACATGTTTTTTGAAGAGTCAAGAATATTTAGTTTTCGCAAAATGATTGCAGCAGAAACACTTGAACAAAGAGTAGCAGCTTTAGAAGAAATTTTACCTTATCAAAGAAGTGATTTTGAAGAATTATTTAAAGCAATGGCTCCTTATAGTGTTACTATTCGATATTTAGATCCACCTTTACACGAATTTTTACCTCATACAGATGAAGAAATTAAGCCTCTAGCAAAAAGTTTAGGTATGAGTTTTGAAGATTTAAAAAAACGTATTGAATCCTTAAAAGAATTTAATCCAATGATGGGACACAGAGGTTGTAGATTAGCGATTACTTATCCAGAAATTGCTAGAATGCAAACAAGAGCGGTTATTGAAGCAGCTATTAATGTAAGCAAAGAAGGAATAAATGTAACTCCAGAAATTATGGTACCTTTAGTTGGAGATGTTGCCGAATTAAAATTTGTACGTGATGTTATTGTAGAAGAAGCAGATCGCTTAATTCAAGAAAATCATAGTACAATTACTTATCAAGTGGGAACAATGATTGAGATTCCTAGAGCGGCAATTACTGCTGATAAAATTGCTGAATATGCTCAGTTTTTCTCATTTGGAACAAATGATTTAACTCAACTTACTTATGGTTTTTCAAGAGATGATGCTGGAAAGTTTTTGAATGATTATTATAAAAATCAAATTTTTGAAAGTGATCCTTTCGCTAAAGTTGATATTGAAGGTGTTGGAGAATTAATGAAAATTGCAGTAGAAAGAGGAAGAAAGACTAGACCAGATATTCATTTAGGGATATGTGGTGAACATGGTGGGGATCCAGCAAGTATTGAATTTTGTAACAATATAGGACTTCATTATGTTTCTTGTAGTCCATATCGTGTTCCTATTGCTAGGCTTGCTGCTGCTCAAGCTCAGATAAAATCAAATAAAACTCAAAATTAAGATCTTTTAAATTAAAGAATTCCTATTAAATTAGGAGTTCTTTTAAATTGTAGAAGGTTAATTTTTCGTCTGTTGGTAGCGAATTATATATACTCCAATTTAAATATTTAATGGAATTAAAAAGGAAGGAATTTGTTTTTTTAGATAGATAAAATAAAAAAAATATGCTAGAAGGATGGAATGAAAAGTAAAAAAATGAAGTATGCATAATATTTAAGTTTAACTGTTGTATATAAGTGTCAACAATTAAATTTAAGAAGTAATGAAATGTTGAATTTTATTTAACATCTTTTTTAAAAAAAATTAAATAATATTAGAAATCATATGGTTTTTTTCTTTTTTAAATTATGTTACAATGTAGAAGAGAGGTTTTTTAGATGGAGAAAAAAGAAGAAAAAAAGAAAAATACAATGAAATTATATGAAGCTATTTTTTTGGGTGCTTTTGTTTTATTGCTAGTTTTTATGATTTTTAAAATATGGTGGTGATTGAATGAATAGGGAGATTTCCATTAGAAAATTTGGAATTTTTATGATTTTATTAGTTGGGCTAGAGATAGTATTGTTATGGTTTTTGATGCCAAAAAAAGAAAAATTAGAGTATGATGAGAATTATTGTCAAGAAGCTGTTTGTAATTCAGATAGTAGCCTTTGTTATGCTTATGATGAAGATCAAAACGGAGAAACTATTGTTGTTTGGAGAGGAACTTGCAAAAGGTAAGTGTTGTTTTTTTATGAGAAATTTGTTAAAATATTATTTGTACTTGTAGGTGAAGTTATGCGATATTTAGGACTTGATTTGGGAACTAGAACTTTAGGAGTAGCAATTAGTGATAACTCTCATATTATTGCTAGTATGCTTACGGTAATTCGATTTCCTGATGAACAATATGAATTAGCATTAGAAGAATTAAAAAAAATATTAAGTGAGTATAAAGTATCTAAAATAGCTTTAGGACTTCCTAAGAATATGAATGGAAGTGAAGGATTTGCAAGTAAACGAAGTCGACTATTTAAAGAGTTATTAGAGCAAAGTATTGATATTCCTATCTATTTAGTTGATGAACGTCTTAGTACTACGGAAGCTGAAAATATTTTGTTAGAAGCAGACATTAGTCGAAAAAAAAGAAAAAAAGTAATTGATGGGGTAGCGGCTGTTATTATTTTGGAGACTTTTATTAAGATGGAGGAAAACAAATGAGTGAAGAAAAACGCTATTTTACAGTAACAGATCAACAAGGAAAGACAGTGGAGTATGAGATTTTATTTACCTTTGATTCAGAGGAAACTAAAAAAAGCTATATTGTTTTTACTGATAATAGTGAAGATGAAGTGGGAAATATAGTTACTTATGCTGCTGTATATGATAAAAATGGAGAAACTTTAGAATTACAGGATATTGAAACTGATGAAGAGTGGAATTTGATAGAAAATTTGCTGGCTAATATTGATGAGGCAAATGAATAGAGGTAGATCATGAAAAAGAAGTTCATCATTATTATTGGGGTAATTTTGGTTGTTATTCTTATTATGGTGTTATTGTATTTTTATGGTCTTACCGCTCCTTCTAAAACGGATAAAACTGTAACTTTTCATATATCTAGTGGAGAGGGGAAAGCAGATATTATTGATAAATTAGATGAAGCAGGATTAATTAAAAGTAAAATATCAGCGTATATTTATGTAGCAATTCATCATAAACTTAATTTACAGGCTGGGGACTATGAACTTCATACGAATATGAGCTTAAAAGAAATATTAAATCAATTTCATACAGGAGATATTATTTTAGAAAATAATACGTTTAGCTTAACTTTTGTAGAAGGAAAAAGAATTCCTTATTATGCTGATATAATAGCAAAATCTACAGATTCAACTCAAGATGAAGTAATTAACATGCTTTCTGATCAGGAATATCTTAAAAGTTTAATTTCTGAATATTGGTTTTTGTCTGATAGTATTTTGAACAAAGAAATTTACTATCCTTTAGAAGGGTATTTATTTGCTAGTACTTATGAGTTTTATCAAGGAAGTAGTGTTAAAGATATAGTGAAGAAAATGTTAGATGGTATGAATGATATTTTAACGGATTATAAAGATGAAATAGAAGCTAGTAAATATAGCATTCATGAGCTTTTAACTCTGGCTAGTATTGTTGAAGTAGAAGGATCTAATAGTCTTGATCGTGCTGGAGTTGCTGGTGTTTTTTATAATCGTTTAGAATCGGGATGGAGCTTAGGAAGTGATGCAACAACTTATTATGCTGCTAAAGTGGATTTTAGCGAACGAGATTTATATTGGAGTGAGATTAATGATGTAAATGCCTATAATACCAGACCAGCAGCTATGGCAGGAAAACTTCCTGTTGGTCCGATTTGTTCTCCTAGTAGAGATTCTATTGAAGCAGTTTTGAAACCAGAAAGTCATGATTATTATTATTTTGTAGCAGATAAAACAGGAAAGACTTATTTTATGAAGACTGGTCAAGAGCATGAAGCAAAAGTTAATGAATTAAAGGCTAGTGGACTGTGGTACGAATATAATTAATTAAGAGGTGAATTATGAAAGAACTTATACTTGAGATGGAGGAATATGCCTCCCTTAAAAACATTCCTATTATTGAAAAGGATTCAATTACCTTTATTATGAAGTATATTAAAAAAAACAATATTAAAAATATATTAGAAATAGGCAGTGCAATTGGTTACTCTACTATTTTAATGGCCAGTGTTAATCAAGATGTAGTTGTTACAACTATTGAAAGAGATGAAGCACGTTATATGGAATGTCTTAAAAATGTTAAGAAATGTAATTTTGAGAAAAAAATAAATGTTGTTTTTCAGGATGCTTTAGATGTTAATTTAACGGGTGTTAAATATGATATGATTTTTATTGATGCTGCCAAAGGGCAATATATAAAGTTTTTTGAAAAGTTTAAATATTTTCTAAATGATGGTGGTACAATTATTACAGATAATTTAAAATTTCATGGTCATGTTGGAAAATCTAAGGAAATTGAGTCTAAAAATTTAAGAGGTTTAGTGGAAAAAATTGAAGATTATATTGAATTTTTGAAAAATAATCAAGAATTTGAAACTAATTTCTATGATGTCGGTGATGGCCTTTCAGTGAGTGTAAAAAAAGATGAAAAATAATTATTTATTATTAGTTTCTGATAAAACAATGGTAGAAGAGTTAAAAGAAGAAAGTAATATTACTTTTCTTTTTCCTGTGAAAGATTTTACAGTGGGATTTTTAGAACCATTTTTAATCGAAGAAATAAAGGTACCTCATGCTTATTTATTTATTAATCGTCTTCTTGATCATGATGGAATCTTACTTTTTAAAGATTTTATTCAACAATTACCCTCTAATATAGAAGGAATTGTTTTTGATGATATCGGAGTATTACAAGTATTAAATGAAGAAGAAATTCCTTTGACAAAGATTTTATTTTTAAATCATTTTAATTGCAATTATATTAGTATTAATAGTTATTTAGAATATGTTGATAGTGTAGTGGTTAGTACAGATATTACTGAAAAAGAAGTAGATGAAATTTTAAATAAGGCATCTAAGCCTTTAGTAATTTATACTTTTGGGCATATGAATATTATGTATTCAAGAAGAAAATTAATTACAAATTATAATGAACATTTTGCTACTAATATGCCTTCTTTTAGTGTAATTACAAATGATTTAAGGCAGCAATTTAAAATGGTTGAAAATGAATATGGAACGGTTTTATATACTGATCTTCCTTTTAATGGATTAAGATATCGAAATAAGAATCATGTTTTGTTTTATTTTATTAATTCTATTTTTTTAAGCGTTAAAGAAATTAAAAGTATTATCCATGATGAAGGATTAAAAGAAAAAGAATATCCTTATCAGTATTTGAGTAAAGAAGAAACGATTGTAAGAATAAAGGAGAGATAAAAATGATAGAATTACTTGCTCCAGCTGGAAATTTAGAACGTCTTAAAATTGCTTTTCTTTATGGGGCTGATGCTGTCTATATAGGCGGATATGAATATTCTTTAAGGGCGAATGCGATTAATTTTAGTAAAGAAGAATTAAAAGAAGCGGTTTTATTTGCTCATCAATATCAAAGAAAAGTTTATGTTACAGTGAATATTGTTTTTCATAATAGGGATTTAGATGGATTAAAGAATTATTTGTGGGAGCTTGCTTTAATAAAAGTAGATGCAGTTATTGTAAGTGATATAGCGGTAATTACAATGATTCGAGAAGAAAAAATTCCTTTAGAGATTCATCTTTCAACTCAAGCTAGTACCTTAAACTATGAAGCAGCATTGTTTTATAAGAATTTGGGTGTTAAAAGAATTGTTTTAGCAAGAGAGGCTTGTAGAAAAGATATTTTGGATATTAAAGAAAAAACAGGACTTGATTTAGAATGTTTTATTCAAGGAGCTATGTGTACTAGCTTTAGTGGGAAGTGTGTTCTTTCTAATGTAGCAACTAATAGAGATTCTAATCGAGGTGGTTGTGCCCAAATTTGTCGGTGGATCTTTAAGATTAATGAGGAAGAAAAACCTTTTAGTATGACTCCAAAAGATCTTAATATGTCTATTTATTTAAAAGATATGATGGATATTGGAGTAAATTCTTTTAAGGTAGAAGGTAGGATGCGTTCAGTTTATTATATTGCAACTGTTATTTATGAATATCGTCATTTAATTGATCAAATTAAAAGTAATACTTTAACTGATGATCTCATATATTATTCTAATGATATTATTAATCGCTGTGCAAATCGGGAATCAAAACCTCAATTCTATGATAAAATGCCTAGCCATGAGGAACAATACTATTTAGGAAGAGAAGAAATTTCTAATCAAGACTTTTTAGGAATTGTAAAAAAATGCCAAAATGGTAAGATTTTAGTGGAGGAGAGGAATCTTTTTAAAGTAGGAGATGTTGTGGAATTTTTTGGACCTGGAATAGAAGTGTTCTCTTATAAAATAGATAAAATATATGATGAAGAAAATAAAGAGATAGAAGTTGCTAGACATCCAGGAATGCTTGTTTATTTGCCTATTTTAAAAGAAGTTCCTGAAAATACTATGATGCGATTAAAAGTATTTGACAAAAAGGATTATTTGTAGTATCCTTTTGTAGATACAAAAAATTGATGAGGTGAGATGAATGAAAAAGGAAAATACTGTTGTTCTTACTCCAGAAGGATATTTAGAGTTAGAAGCAGAATTAAATGATCTGAAATTAAATAAACGACCAGAAGTTATTAATTCTTTAAAATACGCTCGTTCTTTGGGAGATTTATCAGAAAATGCAGATTATGATGCAGCCAGAAATGAACAAGCTCAACTTGAAAGTAGAATTAAAGAATTAGAATATAAATTAGAACATTGTGAAATTATTGATAATAAAGATAAGAATGTAGCTAATGTTGGTTCAACAATTGTAATTGAATATGAACCTGATGATTTTGAAGAATATAAGATTGTTGGTTCATTAGAAGCTGATCCATTTAATAATAAAATATCAAATGAATCACCAATTGGTAAAGCAGTAATTGGTCATAAAGCTGGTGAGGTTGTTTCTGTTGAAAGTCCTAACGGAGCTTATGAAGTTACTTTAAAAAGTGTTCATTAAAAATATTTGTAATTTTATAATTTATATGGTATAATCGTTTTGACCCAAAAAACAATCCGCTTATAATTTATAATGATTGTTGGTTAAATATATAATTAGAAAGGATGTGCTAAGATATGGCTAATTTAGTTGATCAAATTAATGAACGTCATATTAGACGCGACATACCAGAATTTCGTGTTGGTGATACAGTACGTGTTGATGTATGGGTTAAAGAAGGAAAGAAAGAGAGAATTCAAGCTTTTGAAGGCTTAGTTGTAGCTAGAAAAGGTAGTGGAGTATCTGAGACTTTTTCAGTAAGAAAAAAATCAGGTGGAATTGGAGTAACTCGTATTTTTCCAGTTAATGCACCTACTATTGACAAGATTGTTGTAATTAAAAAAGGTCTTGTTAGACGTGCTAAACTTAACTTTATTAAGGGTATGCGTAAAGAATATCGCGTTAAAGAAAGAAATTAAGAGCTTTTATCAAGTTCTTTTTTTTGTTATAATAAATTTTATGGGTGATTTTGGATGGTAAAAGATTTGTGTTTTGAAATTATAGAAAAATGTCCTAATTATTGTATGTTTTGCTCTTCTAATTCTTGTATGGATAAAAATAAAATTATTTCTTTTGAAAAGTTTAAAAAAGTTATTGATTATTTTATGGAAACTGGTGGAATTCAAGAATTATCTTTATCAGGTGGTGAACCTTTTTTACATCCTGATCTTTTTAAAATGATAAAATATGCCAAAGAGCAAAATATTAGAGTAGTTTTATTTACAAGTGGTATAAAGTATAGTAATCTTTTAAGTTTGCAAGAAAGAATTTATTATCAAAAAAAAAGAGATTTGAAATTAAAAGAAATAAGAGAACATGAACCTTGGAATGATAGACTCCTTCGCAATGTTTCTTTGTTTTATGAACGTTTATTAACCCCAAAAACTTTTAGCTGTATTTCTAAGGAAGATATGTTTCGATTAAGAAGCTTAGGATTAGATAAAATTGTTTTTGACTTTCAAGGATATGAAGAAGAGACTGCTACTCTTTTAATGGGAAGAAGAAATGAATTACAAATTATGATGTATGATTCTATTTTAAATGCTTCTTTTGTTGGGTTAGATATTGATATTCATTTTATACCAATGAAGCCAAATCAATATGAAATAGGTGATATATTAGAATTATTAGAAATTGCTAAGATTCCTAATATTAGTATTTTAAAATTTGTTCCTCAAGGAAGAGGAAGAATTAGGAGAAAAGATTTAGAATTAACAGATGAAGAATTAAAATCTTTTTTAGAAAGACTAAAAGAAGTATCTTCATTTTATAGTGGCAATATTCGGATTGGTATTCCTCTACAAATTCATAATGAACATAAGTGTACAGCAGGCATAGAAAAGTTAGATATTAAGTTTGATGGAACAATTTTACCTTGTCCTGCTTTTAAGGAATTGACAAAAGAAGAAGCTAAAAAATATGGAATTAGATTATATCATATTGATGAGGATTTGAAAGATTTAAAAATATCAGGATCTGGTTCTCGTGTAGAACCTTTATGTAGAAAAGTTTATAAAAAAGATTGAAGAAATAGGGAAAAAGTGATACTATAAATCTATGTGTAAAATGGAGGGAAACATGAAATTTATAAGAAATTTGATTCCTTATATTATAATTATTGTTGTAGTGGTATTTATTCGTACTTTTATTATTACTCCAGTTAAAGTAAATGGAACTAGTATGTATCCTACATTAGAAGGAAATGAAATTATGCTTTTAAATAAGCTTGGAGTTATTGATCGCTTTGATATTGTTGTTTTAAAATTAGATGGTGAGCAAAATAACTTAATTAAAAGGATCATTGGTCTTCCTGGGGAAACGGTAGAGATTAAAAATAATGAAATATATATTAATGATGAATTATTAGATGATCCTTATGGAGTAGGTGTTACTTATAATATTGATCCTGTTACTTTAGGAGAAGATGAATATTTCATTTTAGGAGATAATCGAATTGTTTCTTTGGATAGTAGAATATTTGGGAAAATAGATAGAAGCGAAATTAAAGGTACTACTAATTTTATTATGTATCCTTTTAGTAAAATAGGTAAAGTGGAGTAAATTTATGTCAGAACAATCTGTTGAAAAACTATATTATTTTATGTTAAATGATCCCATTATTTTAAAACAGTATCAGGAAGTAAAGGATTATGAAGCCAAAATGGGTGGATGGGCTTATCATGATTTTTTACATGTAAAGAATGTTATTTTTTTGATAGAACAAATTTTAGAGTCTTTGTCCTTTTCAAAAGAGTTTATATATAAAGCTAAAATTGCAGCTTTATTGCATGATGTTGGAGCAAATATTGGTAAAGATGATCATGCGTATCGTAGTTATTTGTTTGCTAAAAACTATTTTGCCGTTCATCATATTTCATTTGATGATATGGATTTAGTATTAGAAGCAATTAAAATTCATAGTGATCAATTTGATACAGATAATATGATTGCTTTAGCATTAATTTTAGCTGATAAATTAGATGTTAAAAAAACAAGAATTAGTGATGCTGGGTTACAAGTAGTAGGGAATAGACAATATGGTCATATTGAAGAGATTTTGTTAAAAGTTGAAGATCAAACTTTAAAAGTTAATTTTATAACTGACGCGTCTTTAGATATTTTGGAATTTCAGGAATATTATTTTACAAAAAAGATTGTGCAAGCAATTAGAAGTTTTGCTTCTAAATTACATCTTCATTATTTAATTTCAATTGATAATATTTTCTTTGATGGTGGGTAAATCCTAGACTGTTATAAATAAAACCTTTATAAGCATTTGCTAAAATAGCAATGGGATATGATGAAAATGGTAGTAGAGGTGAATGTATAGTGAATAAGATAATTGAAGTTCAAAATATTAAAGTTAATATAACAAGCATTAACGATAGCTGATGATATTATGAGGAATTGGTTAATAAAGCACAAACAATTGGTATATAGTTAAGAAAATATTTAAAAGGAAGGATAAAACGGTAAATATTAATTGCTTGATACTGACTTAGTAAATCCCTTTGTGAAATTCTTATAAATAAAGAGCTTGCGATTATCTAGTTCTTGCACATTTTCTCTAATAAACTGCAAAAATGAACTAAATAAGTAATTAAAAAATAGGGTAAAAATTTTTAGATGATACCGCAAGGTAAACTCCCTCTATATATTAAAAAGGAGGCTAGAATGAAAATCTATTAGTAAAACTTTTGAGAACATAAAACATATTGATGAATATGGAAATGAATATTGGTTTGCTCGTGATTTACAAAAAGTATTGGAATATAAAGATTGGAGAAATTTTAAAAAAGTAATCGATAAAGCAATAATATCCGCAAATAATAGTATTTCTGGTAATGAAAATTGGCTTGTTGAGATCAACAAGCCAATAAAAACTGGAAAGGGAAAAGAAACAATTAGAGAATAAAGAGAAAAAGAAACTTGAGGAAAATATTTAAGGAAGTGATAAAATGACAAATATTAATTGGTATCCAGGACATATGGCGAAAGCTAAGAGATTAATGCAAAGAGAGTATAAACATATAGATGTTGTTTATGAGCTTGTAGATAGTAGAATCCCTAAATCTAGTAAGATTGTGAATATTTATGATATTATTGGAAATAAGCCTAAAATTCTTATTATGACGAAAGAAGATTTAACTGATTTAGAAATGGCAGAAAAATGGGTTAAATATTATGAGAATTTAGGAACAAAAGTTATTTTGGCTGATTTGAATCAAGAAGAAGATATTATGAAGATTGTAAATACAACTCATGAGCTTGCAAAAAGTATGCAGAGCAAAAGAGAAAATAAAGGTTTACTTGTCAAAGATGTTCGGGTTTTGGTGGTAGGTATTCCAAATGTTGGTAAATCTACTCTTATTAATCGGATGGTAGGAAGAAAAGTAGCAGAAGTGGGGAATCGGCCAGGAGTAACCAAGGGGTTAGTATGGCTTAATACGAAACATGGGATTCAACTTTTAGATACTCCAGGGATTTTATGGCCTAAATTAGAACAGCAAGAAATTGCTTTAAATTTAGCTTCGTTTTCAGCGATTAAAACGGAAATATTAGATGAAAATGAAATAGCAGTTCATATTTTAAATAAATTAAATAAATATTATCCCGATAAGTTAAAAGAACGGTATGGAATAGATGCAAATCCAATGGGATTTGATTTTGAATATGTTTATGGTACAATTGCCAAAAAAATAGGGGCTTGCAAAGGTGATGATATCGATTATGAAAGAGTTAGTAATTATATTATTACAGATCTTAAAAATGGAATGATTAAGGGAGTTGTTTTTGACTGTGAAATCTGATTTACTTAAATATGAAAAAGAATTATATAAGCGTAATATTACACTTATTGCTGGAGTAGATGAAGCAGGTCGTGGGCCTTTAGTAGGGCCTGTTGTCGCTGCTGCGGTAATTTTACCTAAAAATTATCATTTAGAGGGGCTTAATGATTCTAAACAACTATCAGAAAAGAAAAGGGAGAATTTTTATCAAATATTACAGAAGGAAGCAGTTAGTATTGGAGTAGGAATTGTAGATGCCCTAGAAATTGATCGAATTAATATTTTAGAAGCTAGTAGGAAAGCTATGTATATTGCTTTAAATGATTTAGATATTAAGCCAGAGTATATACTTAGTGATGCAATGAGCTTAAATGATATTGATATTCCCTCTAGACCTATAATTCATGGAGATGCTTTATCTTTATCTATTGCAGCAGCTAGTGTAATTGCAAAAGTAACTAGAGACCATATTATGTATGATCTAGATCAAAAATATCCTGAATATCACTATAAGAAACATAAAGGATATCCAACAAAAGAACATTTAGAATTAATGAAGAAATATGGAATCACTAAAGAATATCGGATGAGTTATAAACCAGTTAAGTTGATTTTAGAGGAGAGAAAAAGTGAAGAAGTTAAAGAAATTGTGGCAGAATAGAATTTTTAAAAATTATTTTTTATTACTTATTTTATTTATTTTTTTAGAAATCTTGTTTCGTATTCTTGATGGAATCCCTATTTTTGATGTAGCAAGTATTCGGATTTTTTTAGGTCTTAATATTATTGCTTTATTTTTTGGGT
>ENA-ORSS01002130-ORSS01002130.1-human-gut-metagenome-genome-assembly--contig:-NODE-2130-length-18520-cov-7.230761_pt1 | contig 18520 bp, 18 predicted proteins | sample MGYA00241899_ERZ509162 | MGnify/ENA primary metagenome ERZ509162 (study PRJEB26280, sample SAMEA2338641) | human gut metagenome | biome: human gut; feature: human-associated habitat; material: faeces... | reverse complement strand
GCGCAAAGCGGCCGCTGGGTGCTTTTTTCATGGAGCATTTCGGCGTGAAGCTGGTCATGAACTGGTATAGTGCCATCTTTGCATCCATCGTGGTGGCCTTTCCGCTGATGTACCGCACGGCGCGCGGCGCGTTCGAGCAGATTGACCCGAACATCCTCGGGGCGGCGCGCACGCTCGGCGTCTCGGAATGGCGCATCTTCTGGCACATCCTCGTGCCGAATGCGCGCTCTGGCATCCTCGCGGGCCTTGTGCTCTCGTTCACGCGTGCACTCGGCGAGTTCGGCGCGACCATCATGTTCGCCGGCAACATCCCCGGCGTCACGCAGACGATGAGCACGGCCGTCTACGCGGCCGTACAGGCGAATGACTACGACCTGGCCTTCAACTGGGCCATCGTCATCATCGTCTTCTCGCTCGTCTTCGTCACCTTGATGAATGCCCTGATTGCACGGACGGGGGCGCCGCAGCGCCGGGAGGTTTGAGATGGAATTAGATGTCAAGATTGAGAAAGAGCTGCGTAATTTCACCTTGCGGGCGGATTTCTCGCTGCGCGATGAGGTCTTTGCCCTGCTCGGCGCTTCCGGCTGTGGCAAGAGCATGACACTCAAGTGCATCGCGGGCCTCGAGCGGCCGGACCGCGGGCGCATCGTGCTCGACGGTGAAGTCCTCTTTGACAGTGAGCAGGGCATTGACCTGCCGCCGCAGAAGCGCCGCGTCGGCTACCTGTTCCAGAACTTTGCCCTGTTCCCGAACATGACGATTGCCGACAACATCCGCTTCGTCGCGCGCGGCACGCGGCAGCAGCGCGAGGAGCGCGTGCGCGAGAACCTCGCGCGCTTTGCACTCTCAGAGCTCGGGAATGCGTACCCGATGGAGCTCTCGGGCGGCCAGCAGCAGCGCGCTGCGCTCGCGCGCATCCTCGCGTCGGATGCGAAGATCTTGCTGCTCGACGAGCCTTTTTCGGCGCTCGACCACTACCTCAAGTGGAAACTGGAGCTCGAGCTCCGCGAAGTCCTGCGCGCCTACGACAGCGCGGCGCTGCTCGTCTCGCACGACCGCGGCGAGGTCTACCGCATGGCCAGCCGCGCGGCCGTCATCGATCGCGGCCAGATGCAGGCGGTGCACACGCGCGACGAGCTCTTCGAGAACCCGAGCACGCTCGCGGCGACGCTGCTGACGGGCTGCAAGAATGTATCGAAGGCGGAGCGCCTCGATGCGCATCACATCCGCGCCGAGGACTGGCAGCTCACCCTGAACGTCACGGACGGCGAGCCGCAGTGCGTCGCCTATGCGGGCCTGCGCGCGCACTTCCTCGAGTACCGCGAAGGGGCGGAGAATCCTCAAAACAACATCTTCTCAATGGAAGTCACGGATGTCATCGAGGACACGTTCTCGTACCTCGTCATGATCCGCCGCGCGGGACATGAAGCTGCCAGCATCCGCTGGGAACTGCCGAAGGAAGAATGGCGTGCCATTGAGGCGCCGCGCCTCTCGGTCTACTTCCCACCGGAAAAGATCATGCTGATGGAGTCCTGAACCATGTCCCAGCATGGCTGGGAGAAAGTCTGCGCGCAGCGTGTTCGGCAAAGAGGCAAGGATAGGAGGGATCATCATGAAAAGGAGACAGAAAGGAATCTTGGCAGTCGTTTTCGTGCTGCTGGCTGGTCTGGGGCTCTTTGCTTATCAGCAGCACGAGGCGGCGGTAAAGAGGGCCGCGGCCCAAGAGCTCACGCTCTCCGGCAATGTCGACCTGCGCGAGGTGACGCTCTCGTTCCGCGAGAGCGACCGCATCAAGGAGATGCTGGTGGAGGAAGGAGATACGGTCGAAGAGGGCCAGGTCCTCGCGCGCCTCGACACGGATGAACTCGCGATCAACCTGCGCAAGACGAAGGCCCAGATCGCGGCGCAGCAGAGTACGGTCGAGAAGCTCCACAACGGCACGCGTACAGAAGAGCTCCGCCAGGCCGAACAGAAACTCAGGGCGGCGGAGGCAGCGGCCTCCAATGCGCAGGGCGTCTATGAGCGCCGCCAGGCGGTCTACGACAGCGTGGAGGGCATCAGCGCGCAGGAACTCGACAATGCCCGCTCGGATGCTGAGGCAAAACAGGCTGCGGTAGAGGAGGCGCGCGAGGCGCTTCGCGAAGCGCAGAACGGCCCGCGCCAGGAGGATATCGCGGCGGCAGAGGCCAACCTGCAGGCACTTGAGGAGGAGCAGTCGCGCGAGGAGTACCTGCTCTCGCAGTACGAGCTGCGCGCGCCGGCGAACGGCGTCATCCGCTCCCGCCTGCTGGAAGTGGGCGACATGGCCTCGCCCTCGACGCCTGTCTTCAAGCTTTCGCTGCTCGACAAGAAGTGGGTGCGCGCCTATGTCAAGGAGAGCGACCTCGGTCGTATCTACGAGGGACAGTCGGCCAGAGTCTACATCGACAGCCAGAAGGACAAGCCCATCGCGGGTCAGGTCGGCTACATCGCCGATACGGCAGAATTCACGCCGAAGACGGTGCAGACGGATGAGCTGCGCACGGCGCTCGTCTATGAGGTGCGCGTCTACGTCGACGATGAAGAGAACGTCCTGCGCCTCGGCATGCCGGCCACGGTCAAGATCGATCTCTGACGCGAGGGGGTAGTCGTATGATGGTCATCGAGGCAAAGGGACTGACGAAGCACTTCCTGCAAAAGGATGGCGAGACGGTCGAGGCCCTGCGGGGCGTGGACCTCTCGGTGCCGGAAGGCAGGCTCACGGCACTCGTCGGGCCGGATGGCGCCGGCAAGACGACGCTGATGCGGCTGATTTGCGGCCTGATGACGAAGACCGCGGGAGAGCTTTCCGTCGTCGGGCTGGATGTGACAGAGCATCCGCAGGCGGTGCAGGACCTCCTGAGCTACATGCCGCAGAAATTCGGCCTCTACGAGGACCTGACGGTGCAGGAGAACCTGGACCTCTATGCCGACCTGCATGGCGTGCCGCAGGAATTGCGCGCGAAGCGCTTCGCGCATCTTTTAGCGATGACGGAGCTCGCGCCCTTCACGGGGCGTCTTGCGGGCAAGCTCTCCGGCGGCATGAAGCAGAAGCTCGGCCTTGCATGCACACTCGTGCGCTCACCGAAGCTCTTGCTGCTCGACGAGCCGACCGTCGGCGTTGACCCATTGTCGCGCCGCGAGCTCTGGCAGATCCTGCAGCAGCTCGTGCGCGAAGAGCACCTCTCGGTGTTCGTCAGCACGGCCTACATGGAGGAAGCGGCGCTCTGCGAGACGGTCTACGTGCTCAACCGCGGCCGCTTCCTCAAAGTCGGCACGCCAGAAGAGCTCCGGGATGTCGCGAAGGGGACATGCTATGCGGTCCGTCCGCCAGAGGGCATGCCACTGCGCTCCTTGCAGAGCCGGCTGCTGGCGGAGCACGGCATCCTCGATGCTGTGCCGTCTGGCGGTGTCGTGCGCTTCATCCTGCGCGGCAATCCGCAGGAGCTTTCGACACTCGCAACGCTGAATCTTCTGGCAAAACCGATTGCGCCGCGGCTCGAGGACGGCTTCATGACGTTGCTCAAAGAGGATGCCGCGAAGGGAAGCACCCTCCCGGAACCGGCGAAATTCGGCGCATTTGCGGCCGCTTCGCCTGAGGAGACGCCCGTGGAGATCGAGGTGCAGGACCTCGTGCGGAAGTTCGGCGACTTCACAGCCGTCTCGCACACGTCATTTGCCGTGCACCGCGGTGAGGTCTTCGGGCTGCTCGGCCCGAACGGCGCGGGCAAGACGACGACGTTCCGCATGCTCTGCGGCCTGCTGCCCGCGACGAGCGGCAAGCTCTCGGTGGCTGGTGTCAATCTGCGCACGGCGCGCATCGAGGCGCGGGCTAATGTCGGCTACGTTGCGCAGAAGTTCTCGCTCTACAGCAGCCTGTCGGTCTACGAGAACCTGCGCTTCTTCGGCGGGGCATACGGCCTGACGGGCGCACATCTCTTCCAGCGCATCGAGGCGGTCATGGCGGAATTCCATCTGCGCGAGGTGGCTGACCATGCGGCGGGCAGCCTGCCGGGCGGCTACAAGCAGCGCCTCTCCATGGCTGCGGCGCTGATTCACGAGCCGAAAATCCTGTTCCTCGACGAGCCGACGAGCGGCATCGACCCGCTAGCGCGCCGGACGTTCTGGCGCGAGATCACGGCGCTCTCGGAGCGTGGTACGACCATCATCATCACGACGCACTTCATGGAGGAGGCGGAGTACTGCGACCGCTTCATGATCCAGGACCACGGTCGGATGCTCGTGCTCGGCAGTCCAGAGGAGATCCGCCGGCGCATGGGCTTGCAGGATGCGACCATGGATGACATCTTCGTCGCGATCGTCGAGCAGTCGCGGCGCGAAGAAGAAGCGAACGAGAAAAAGGGGGCAGCAGTATGACAAAGGGATTCTGGCGCAGGCTCATCGCCCTGACGCGCAAGGAGACGCGCGAGCTCCTGCGCGACAACAGCAGCCTGGCGCTCGGCGTCGTGCTGCCGCTCGTGCTCATCCTGATCATCGGCTACGGCATGAGCCTCGATGTCAAGGAAGTGCCGACGGCCGTCGTCCTCGAGGACAGCTCGCCTTTTGCGCGCGAGGCCGTGCGCTTCACGCAGGGCTCGGAGTACTTCGCGCCGGTCTACGTCACATCGCTTTCAGAGGGCGAGGCGATGCTGCGCCGCCATGAGGTCGACGCGATGCTCGTCGTGCCGCCGGACTTCTCGGCGCGCTTCGCGGAAGGGCAGGCCAAAATGCAGGTCATCCTCAACGGCACCGAGGCGACGACGGCCATGAGCGCGCAGGGCTACTTCGAGGCCGGTGTCCTGACCTGGGCTGTAGGAGAAGGAGCAAAGCGAGGCCTGTCCCCGGGCGGCATCGCCATCGAGTCGCGCATCTGGTTCAACGATGCGAATACGAGCACGTGGTTCTACGTGCCGGGCATTCTCATGCTCGTGCTGACGATCAGCGGCGTCTTCCTGACGTCGGTCGTCATGGCGCGCGAATGGGAGCGCGGCACCTTTGAGTCGCTGTTCGTCACGCCGATGAAGATTCTCGAGCTCATCCTCTCTAAGACGATCCCGTACTTCGTCATCGCGATGCTCGGCATGGTCCTCTGTCTCGTCGTTGGCCGGGTGCTCTACGACCTGCCGATGCGCGGCTCTCTCGTGCTGATTCTCGGCGAGTCGATGCTCTACCTCGTCGTGGCGCTCGGCATCGGCCTCGTCATCTCGGGGCTGACGAAGAACCAGTTCCTCGCCTGCCACGTGTCGCTGATGATCAGCTTCCTGCCGTCTGTCGTCCTCACGGGCTTCCTGTTCGACCTGCACGCCGAGCCCATGGCCATCCGCGTCGTCAGCAGCCTGATCCCGACGACGTACTACCTCGAGCTCATGAAGTCGCTGTTCTTGTCGGGCAACTACTGGCCGCTCATCGTGCGCGACACGGCCGTGCTCCTCGCCTTCGCCCTGTTCTTTCTCGGCTGGGCCTTCCGCATCACGCGAAAGAAGGTGGAACCATGACTGCCCTAAGGCGCTTCTTTCACCATCTCTACTTCCTCTGCCAGAAGGAACTGCTTTCCCTCTTCAAGGACCCGCGCATGCGCATCCAGCTCATCATGCCGGTCATCATCGAGGGCTTCCTGTTCGGCTATGCGGCCAACTACAACATTGAAGAGGTTCCTTATGCCGTCGTCGACACGTCGGGCACATCTTCCTCGCGCGATTTCCTCGCGCACATCGCGCAGTCGCCGACGTTCTCGTGTGTCGCCATCTGCGGCAATGCCACAGAGATCGGCCCGCTGATCGATGCAGGGGACATCCTCGCAGCTGTCGTCATCCCGCAGGACTTCGAGAAGCAGCTGCTGCACGGCAGTCAGGCACCCGTCCAGGTCATCACCGATGGGCGCAATCCGATGATTGCATCCATGGCCACGAACTACATCACGCACATCGCGGCCGACTGGAGTGCGAAAGAGGGCTTCGCGCAGCCGCCCGTGACGATCGAGACGCGCACCTGGTTCAACCCGAATCAGCTATCGCGCTGGACTTTCCTGCCATCGTTTCTCGCGATGATTGCCTTCGTGCAGGTCATGTTCCTCGCGGGGCTCTCGATTGCCAAGGAGCGCGAGCAGGGGACATTTGACCAGCTGCTCGTCACGCCGTTCTCGCCGACGGAGATTCTCATCGGCAAGGCGACGCCGCCCGTGCTCGTCGGCCTCTTTCAGGCCGCAATGGTCTTCCTGATCGCGCGCTACTGGTTCGAGGTCCCGTTCGCAGGCAATCTCTTCACACTGTTCCTGACGCTCCTGATCTTCATGGTCAGCACGACAGGGCTCGGTCTCTCCATCTCGTCGGTCGCCCGCAATATGCAGCAGGTGCTCGTCTACCTGCTCGTGCTCATGATCCCGATGGTCCTGCTGTCGGGCCTCGTGACGCCGGTGGACAACATGCCGGCCTTCCTGCAGGCCGTGACGTATGCTGACCCGATGCGCTTCGTCATCGATGCCGTGCGCCGCATCTACCTCGAGGGCGCTTCTCTTAGTGAGATCGCCTGGGATTTCGTGCCGATGCTCGCCGTGGCGGCCGTGACGATGCCGCTAGCCGGCTGGCTCTTCCGCCATAAGACGACTTGAGATAAAAAGATGCGAAAAAGAGCTGTCCAATGCTTGGGCAGCTCTTTTTCTTGAGAGATATAAGAATGGGAAATGTGGCGGAGAAGATGACCAGCGAAGAGTTGAGGTCCGCTGAGAATCCGTGAATCGGGGGCATCTTGAAGATAATAATTCATTCATGTTAGTTTGTGCTGATACTCATTTGCACGGATGCTCAGTGTATCTTGGCGTGCTCGCGGATGAACGCTTCGACATTGGCGAGGTGCGGGTTCTTGCGCAGCTCTTCCGGCTCGTAGGTGATGAGCAGGCTGCCCGTGTTCAGGGACACTGTTGCATCCTCGACGCCGTCGAACGAGCGGATGAACGAAGTCACCTGCTCGGCGAGCTTTTCGTTGCCGGCGAGGGCGAGGTTGTAGACGCGCACGCGGCCCGGCAGGTAGCTGGCGATATCCGTGCCGGCGAGGAAGGCGTGCAGCGAGATGGACTCTGCTGTGTCTGCTGCCTTGCGCGCCGTGCGGCCGATGGCGGCTTCGGCATCGCGCTTGAGTTTCCCTGCATGCTGGAGGCCGTGCAGGATGGAGAGCACGCCCCAGACGGCGCCGCAGGCGGTGTGGATTTTCTTGCCGGCGAAGATCGTGGCGATGGTCGCGATGCCGCTGGCCGTCAGGGGAAGGCCGAGCGGCAGTTTCTGAAAGGACTGCTTGAATGATTGCTTCATGAAGATAACCTCCTTAGGTCATGTGTTCCGATATATGAGAATGATTCGCCGCCAAATAGAGAAATCCTCTCAGAAATACTTTCCATCTGCGAAATTTTATGAGAGAATAAGGAAGTATGCAGTCGATTAATACGTCGATTAATGATAGGAAGGATTTTTAGCGATATGATAGAAGTGCAGCATCTCTGCAAGCAGTTCCCGCATCGGACGAAAGACGGGCGGTCGGGCTTCAAGACGGCCGTCGATGACCTGACGCTGAGCGTCGGGCGCGGCGAGATTTTCGGGCTGCTCGGCCCCAATGGCGCGGGCAAGACGACGACCATCCGCATGATGACGATGCAGGCGAAGCCGACAGCGGGGACCATCTGCTACGACGGCCTCGACACGCGCCATGATGCACGGCGCATCAAGTCCCTGATCGGCGTCGTGCCGCAGCATATCAACTTCGACCAGGACCTCACGGTCGGGGAGAATCTGGAGCTCCACGCGCGGCTGCACCACATGGCAAAGGCCGAGCGGCGCGCGCGCATCGAGGAACTCTTGCGCTACGTCGAGCTCACGGATGTCGTCAACGATGGCGTCCGCCGTCTCTCGGGCGGTATGAAGCGGCGCCTGCTCATCGTGCGCGCCCTCTTGCATCGTCCGCGCATCCTGTTCCTCGACGAGCCGACGGTCGCGCTAGACCCACAGGTGCGCCGCCGCATCTGGTCGCTCGTGCAGGATATGGCGAGGAACGGCGTGACGGTCTTCTTGACGACACATTACATCGAGGAGGCCGAGGCGCTCTGCGACCGCGTCGCCATCCTCGCGAAAGGGCACCTCGTGGACCTCGACACGCCGCAGCGCCTGCGCCAGAAGACGGACCTGCCGAATCTCGAGGAGGTCTTTCTCGCGCTGACGGCGGAGACAAAGTCAAAGGAGGGACGGTAGAAGATGAACATCAGGGAAAATCTCATGGATATCGCGACGGTGTTCTGGCGCGACTGGGTCGTGCTCAAGCGCCGCCTCGCGAAGTTCATCCTCTCGCGCATGGTCGCGCCGATGCTCTACCTCGTCGCGTTTGGCTGGGGGCTCGGGCGCAGCATCGAGGTCAGCTCCGGCACGTATCTCGACTTCCTCGTGCCGGGCATCCTCGCGCTCAACTCCATGAACATCAGCTTCAACAGCATCACGCCGGTGCATGCGGAGCGCATCTACCACAAGAGCCTCGAGGAGTACACAATCGCGCCGATCTGGCCCGACGCCTTCCTGATCGGCAAGGTGGCGGCCGCCGTCGTGCGCGCGCTGATTTCGTCGGCCATCATCGTCGTGCTGGCCGTGCTCTTCGGCGCGCACTTCCAGATGACGCCGCTCTTCCTGCTCGTGCTCGTGCTCAACTGCGTCGTCTTTGCCGAGATCGGCTTTCTCGCGGCGATGAAGATTCGCACCTACGAGGAGATGGCGCAGGTCAATACCTACATCCTCCTGCCGATGTCCTTCCTCTGCGGCACCTTCTTCTCGACGCAGGCGCTGCCGGCGGCCGTGCGTTATTTCATCGAGCTGCTGCCGCTCACGCACACGAGCTATCTCTTGCGCGGCATCGGCAGCGGCGCGGATGTCTCGTATCTTTCGCTGCTCGTGCTCGTCCTCTACGCCGTGGCGGGGGGGCTCTGGGGGAGCCGCGCCTTCCGCAGGCTGACGGAATAAAATACCAATGACATATAGAAAGGAACAGTATCTTGTTCAAGACCATACTTCATCATCATGCCTCCTCGTGCTCCGACTGCCAAAAGCTCTGCTGCACGAAGATCGAGGACTTCTCGGTCAAGATCGGTCGGCTGACCATCTTTGACCACGTCAACATCCACATCCACTGCGGCCAGCTCACGGCGCTCATCGGGCCGAATGGCGCCGGCAAGAGCACGCTTCTCAAGGCCATCCTCGGCGAGGTGCCGCATACAGGCAAGCTCCACTATGTCGATGCGAAGGGCAAGCACACGGGCCATCCCGTCATCGGCTATGTGCCGCAGTACCTGCGCTTCGACGTGAGCTCGCCGACGAGCGTCATGGACATCTTCATGGCCTGTCTGACGCGGCGGCCCGTCTGGCTCTGCTCGGCGAAGTCCCTGCGGCCGCGCGTCCTGAAGAGCCTCGAGCGCGTGCGCGCCGCGCACCTCATCGACCGCCGTCTCGGCGCGCTGTCGGGCGGCGAGCTGCAGCGGGTCCTGCTCGCGCTGGCGCTCGAGCCGATGCCGAACATCCTGATCCTCGACGAACCGCTCTCGGGCGTGGACGTGGAGGGCATGAGCCTGCTCATGGACATGCTCGATGAGATCCGGAAAAAATTTGACCTTTCGATCCTCATGACGACGCACGATTTTTCCATGCTCGAGCGGTACTGCGACCAGGTCGTGCTGCTGCAGGGGAAGATCCTCCGGCGCGGGACACCGCTGGACGTACTCTCGTCCGACGAGTTCGCAAAGGCATTCCACATGGGAGGAGGCGCACAGGCATGAGCGTCTGGTACGCGATCTTGAACGCGCTCGGGCTGCCGATGTTCGAGATGGATTTCATGAAAAACGCTTTGCTGGCGGTACTGCTGATGGCCCCGCTGTTCGGGCTGCTGTCGACCATGATCGTGACGGGGCGGATGAGCTTCTTCTCTGACGCGCTGGGCCATTCTGGCTTTACCGGCATTGCCATCGGCGCGCTGTGCGGCGCGGTGCAGCCGATCTATTTCGCGGTGGGGCTGTCGGTTTTGTTCGCGCTGCTGTTTTCCTTCGTGCGCAGCCGGACGAGCCAGTCGGCCGACACGATCATCGGCGTGTTCTCCTCCACGGCGGTCGCGCTCGGCATTTTTATCGTCACGCTCGGCGGCCGGAGCTTTACAAAGTTCAACCGCTATCTGATCGGCGATATCCTCTCGGTCACGCCGGGGGAGATCGGGCTGCTGGCGCTGGTCTTGCTGGCGGTCGTGCTGCTGTGGGTGTTCGGGTCGAACCAGCTGGTGCTCACGGCGGTGCATCCGCAGCTGGCCTCCTCCCGCGGCATTGCGACGAAGCGCAACGAGACGCTCTTTACCGTCGCTATCGCCATCGTCGTGACGCTGGCGATGAGCTGGGTGGGACTGATGGTCATCAATTCCCTGCTCGTGCTGCCCGCGGCGGCTTCGCGCAATCTGGCGCGGAACTTGCGGCAGTATCACCTGTTTTCCATCCTGTCGGCGCTGGGCTGCAGCCTGCTCGGGCTGATGACGGCGTATCTGCTCGGCTGCTCGGCGGGCGCGACGATCGCGCTGTATCTGGCGGGCTATTTTGCCGTGTCGTTCGCCCTGCGCGGGCGCGCGGGCTAGGGTGTCTCTGAGAGGCAGTCTGCGATAGAATACAAAATTCTGCCGGGATCCCCTGTGGATTCCGGCTTTTCTGCCACTTGTATGCAGAAAAAAAGTGTGATAAACTTTGAAGCAAAGGAGATGCGGACGTGAACTGGGAAGAGCTGAAAGAGGCAAAGCTGCACATCGTCCTCTACGGCATGGGCGACGGCGCCGACCGGATCCTCGCCGCGCTCGCGGCGCACGGGCTGCAGGCCGCGGGCGTGTTTGCCAGCGACGAATTTGTCCGCGGGCAGGTCTTCCACAGCTTCCCCGTCCTGCGGTATGAGGAGGCGAAGCGGCGGTTCGGGCGGATGCTCGTGCTGCTGGCGTTCGGGACAGGGCTGCCCGCCGTTCTCGCGCGCATCGACCAGATCGCGCAGGAGCAGACGCTCCTGGCCCCGGATTTCCCCGTGGTGGGCGATACCCCCTTTGACCGGACGTTTTATGAGGCCCACCGAGCCGAATTGGAAACGGTTCATTCGCGTCTGGCCGACGCGCAGTCCCGCCGGGTATTCGAAGATCTGCTCGCGTACAAGCGGAGCTGGCAGATCCCGTATCTTCGCCGCTGCGAGACGGACCCGGACGAGGCCTATGCCTCGATCCTGCGCCTTGGGCCGGGCGAGACGCTCGTCGATCTCGGCGCGTACAAGGGCGATACCGTGCAGGAATTTGTGCGCTGGTGCCCGGACTACCGGGCGATCTGGGCCGTGGAGCCGGACGCGTATTCCTTCCGGCGGCTGACAGCTTCCACAGCAGGGCTCCGCAGCTGCACGTGCGTGCAGGCGCTGGCCGGGCAGACCCCCGGCATGGCGCAGCTTGCCGCCAGAGGCGGCCGCGGCTCGCGCAAAGCTGCCAGCGGTGTGCCGACGCCGGTCGTCAGCGCGGACCAGCTGCTCTGCGGGCAGAGCGCGAGCTTTTTCAATATCGACGTGGAGGGCGCCGAGCGTGAGGCCATCCTCGGCGCGGTGGAGACCATCCGACGCTGCCGGCCGAAGCTGCTGCTCGCCGCCTATCACCGCAGCGAGGACCTGTTCGCCCTGCCGCAGCTCGTGTTTTCCATCCGCAGCGACTACCGGCTGTACCTCCGCCACCACCGGCAGCTGCCGGCATGGGACGTCAACTTTTATTTCGTCTGAATTTCTGCATAAGCTATATAGACAGAGGTCATTCCATGAAGATCGCAGATATCCACGCACACATTTTCCCTGACAAGCTGGCCGAGAAGGCGTCGCACTCCATCGGCGATTTCTACGGCGTCAGCATTGAGCGCGAGGCCAACATGCACTGCCTGACGGCCGAGGACCGGCTGGCGGGCGTCACCCGCTGCGTCGTCTCCAACTCCGCGACCAGCGCGAAGCAGGTCTTCAACGCCAACACCTTCCTGGCCGAGGCCGTCCGCGGCCACGAGGGCTATCTTGCCTTCGGCACGATCTACCCGGGCATGGACGGCTATGAGGAGGAGCTTGACCGGATGCTGGAGCTCGGCCTGCGCGGCATCAAGATCCACCCGGACTTCCAGAAGCTCGCCATCGACGACGAGAGCGCCATCGACACCTACAAGGCCATCGCCAGACGGGGGCTGCCGGTGCTGTTCCACATGGGCGACAACCGGTATGATTTCTCCTCGCCCGAGCGGCTGACGAATCTGCTGCGGCGCGTGCCGGATCTGCAGGTCGTGGCCGCGCATTTCGGCGGCTGGAACATCTGGCCGCAGTCGCTGGCCCATCCGCAGCCGGAAAGCGTGCTGTACGACACGTCCTCCACGCTCGGCATGACCGACCGGGACATCGTCCTGCGCCTCATTGACAAGATCGGCCCCGACCGGCTGATCTTCGGCACGGATTTCCCGATGTGGAGCCCGAAGGAGGAGCTTGCACGCTTTCTCGCCCTCGATCTGGACGAGAGCTCCCGGCAGAAGATCCTGTATGAGAACTTCATGAAGCTGCTCAAGCTGCATGATGAAGACGAAGAATCAACGAAAAGAGGAGACGCACATGTATCAGATCGGCATTGATATCGGCGGGACCAACGTCAAGATCGGCCTGCTGAACGAGGCGCTGGAGCTCTGCGCAGAGATCTCCATCCCCTTCCCCCACACGACGGCGGAGGATATGGCGGCGCAGATCCGCGCAGCCGTCGGCCCGATGCTGCAGGCGCGCGGCGCGGCGCTTTCGGACGTGGAATCGCTCGGCGCGGTCGTCCCCGGCAGCATCGACGCGGCGGGCGAGACGGTCGTCGACGCGCACAACCTGAACTTCCACAATGTGCCCCTGCGCAAGATCCTGTCGGACGCCTTCCCCGGCATCCCCGTCTATATCGCCAACGACGCCAACGGCGCAGCGCTGGCCGAGCTCTATACCGGCGCGTTCGTCGGCTGCAAGACGGGCGTGCTGCTGACGCTCGGCACGGGGCTTGGCGGCGGCATCATCCTGAACGGCAAAATGTTCAACGGCGGCATGAACCACGGCGTGGAGCTGGGGCATGCGTATCTGGTCGACGGCGGCGAGCCGTGCACCTGCGGCAATCTCGGCTGCATGGAGGCCTACTGCGCCGCCTCCGCCCTCACAAGAGACGGCCGCCGCGCCATGCAGGCGCACCCCGAGAGCATGCTGGCCGAACAGACCGGCGGCGACCCCGGCAAGATCACCCCGAAGCTCGTCACCGACTGCGCAAAGGCGGGCGACGCGGCGGCGAAGGCCGTGTTCGACACGTATATCGAGCATCTGAGCTCCGCGTGCGCGTCGGTCTACAACATTCTGGACCCTGAGGTCCTCGCCATCGGCGGCGGACTGAGCGCGGCGGGCCCGTTCCTGTTTGACCCGCTGCAGGAGAAGGTCAGCAAAAAATGTTTCTACGCGACCCGCGGCAAGCTGGTCCCGGCGGTGCTCGGCAACGAGGCCGGCATGGTCGGCGCAGCCCTGCTCGCGCGCGACGCAAAGGTGTAAAAGATTCCGCCGCGGCGGTCCAAAGGCTTCCCCTATGAGGGGAAGCTGTCGCCGAACGCGACGGATGAGGTGGACAGTGTCACATAGACGCAAGTGCCTCCACCTCATCCGTCACGGCTTCGCCGTGCCACCTTCCCCTCATAGGGGAAGGCGAAGAACTGCGCACCCCAAGGCTCCCTTGTGTAAAGGGAGCTGGCGCCGAAAGCGACTGAGGGATTGCTGTTGCAGATTTGCATGAGAAACCCAAACCGCAAATTCAGTTTGCGGTTTGGAAAAAAAGAAGAAATGAGCGCAGAGGAAAAGAGACATCGCTTGCGGCGGCTCGTTCCGTCGTGGTCGTTTCTGACGTGTCCCCGACGGCCATATCTTTTCCCTCGCGCGGGAAAAGATATGGAAAAAGGGCGCTTGGGGATGCGTTTGGTGCATTCTGCCTCTGAATTTAGGCAAGCACCAATGTTTCGGGCGTCGTTCCACTCGGTGGTCACCTCACGGATGTCTTGGTACGCGCCGCCTGATACGGGACAGCAAATTTGTGAGCAGCTGCGGTTGAATATTTGCGGCAAAACGCCATGCGGTTGAAATTTTTTGCGTAGTGCGCATTCGCCGGACGTTGGGACGGTTTTTATAAAAAACAAGTGATATTGCATCAATTTCGAAAAGGAGCGATCAATATGGTAAGCATCAATTTTGAAGGCGCAAAGCAGTTTTATGCCAGACAGCCGGACGCGGCTGCGGCGCAGGCCGCGTTTGACACGCTGGTGAACGGCACCGGCGCGGGCAACGATTTCATCGGCTGGGTCGCCCTGCCGGTGAACTACGACAAGGACGAATTCGCCCGCATCCAGAAGGCTGCGGCGAAGATCCAGGCCGATTCCAAGGCGCTGGTCGTCATCGGCATCGGCGGCAGCTATCTCGGCGCGCGCGCCGTCGTGGAGCTTCTGAAGAGCCCCAACTACAACGCCCTGCCCAAGTCCACCCCGGACATCTATTTTGCCGGCAACGGCATCTCCTCCGACGCGGTGACGGAGATCCTCACCATGATCGGTGACCGCGATTTCTCCGTGAACGTCATCTCCAAGTCCGGCACCACGACCGAGCCCGCCATCGCCTTCCGCATTTTCAAGGCCGCGCTCGAAAAGAAATACGGCGCCGAGGGCGCGAAGGGCCGCATCTACGCCACGACCGACAAGGCCAGAGGCGCGCTCAAGACCCTCGCCGACCGCGAGGGCTATGAGAGCTTCGTCGTGCCCGACAACGTCGGCGGCCGCTATTCCGTGCTGACGGCTGTGGGCCTGCTGCCCATCGCCTGCTGCGGCATCGACATTGAGGCGCTCATGCGCGGCGCGCAGGCCGAACGCGAGGATACGCTCCGTTCCGGCGTAAACAGCGCCGCGGTGCAGTACGCCATGAGCCGCCAGGCCCTGTACGCGGACGGCAAGAATATTGAAATTCTGGCCGCCTACGAGCCCGCGTTCCGCTTCATGGCGGAGTGGTGGAAGCAGCTCTACGGCGAGTCCGAGGGCAAGGACGGCAAAGGCATCTTCCCCGCCTCCGTCGACCTGACGCCGGACCTGCATTCCATGGGCCAGTATATCCAGGACGGCATCCGCATGCTGCAGGAGACCGTCGTCTTCTTTGACAACTCCAGAACGTCCATCGCCGTCCCGTCTGACGAGGAGAATCTCGACGGGCTCAACTACCTGGCCGGCCGCGAGATGAGCTACATCAACGAAAAGGCCATGCAGGCCACCAAGGCCGCACACATCTCCGGCGGCGTGCCCGTCACCGAGATCCGCCTGCCTGAGATCGGCGCGGAAGCGCTCGGCGCGCTCATCTACTTCTTTGAGTTCGCCTGCGGCGTGTCCGGCTACATGGAGGGCGTCAATCCCTTCAACCAGCCCGGCGTCGAGGCCTACAAGAAGAACATGTTCCATCTGCTGGGCAAGCCCGGCTATTGATCCGCGATCCATGTTTCAAAGCAGCCGGAGGCAGGTTTCCTGCCTCCGGCTTTCTGCGCCCGCCGCGGTTTTTCTTGACGCTATGCGGCGGCATCGGCTATACTAGTACCCGGCACAAACGCCGGATCCGGACAAAACGGGAGGAACTTGACATGCTTTGTATCAAAAACGGCCGCATCCACGACGCGGTACACCGCGAGCCGTACACGGCCGATATCCTGATCGAAAACGGGAAGCTCCTGCAGATCGGCACCGACCTGCACGCGGAGCAGACGATCGACGCGGCGGGGCTGGAGATCTATCCCGGCTTTGTGGACGCGCACAGCCACATCGGCCTCGACGGCTACGGTGAGCCGGGCGTGGATATCAACGAGCGCAACGACATCTGCTGCCCGCAGCTGCGCGCCATCGACGGCGTGAACCCGATGGACGAGAGCTTCGTCTACGCGCGCAGCGCCGGCATCACCTGCGTATGCACCGGCCCGGGCAGCGCGAACGTGCTCGGCGGCACCTTTACCGCCATCAAGACGGCCGGAACGCGCATCGACGACATGATCGTCAAAAAGGAAGCCGCGATGAAATGCGCGTTCGGCGAGAACCCGAAGCGCTGCTACGCCTCCAAGTGCGACTCGTCGCGGATGACGACGGCGGCGATCTTGCGCGAGGCGCTGACGAAGGCGCGGCTGTATCTGCAGAAAAAAGAGGCCGCCGGGGACGATGTGTTCCGGCAGCCCGCATTCGATATGAAGCTTGAGGCGCTCATCCCCGTCCTGCGTGGGCAGATCCCGCTCAAGGCGCACGCGCACCGCGCGGATGATATCTTCACCGCCATCCGCATCGCCGACGAATTCGGCGTTCGCCTGACGCTCGAGCATACGACCGAGGGGCATCTGATCGCGGACGAGCTGGCAAAGACTGGGTTGTGCATGGCGGTCGGCCCATCGCTCAACTTTGCGACCAAGGTGGAGGTCCGCAACAAGTCGTGGAAAACGCCTGGCATCCTCAGCCGTGCGGGCTGCCACGTGTCGATCATCACCGACTGCACGGTCATCCCGCAGCAGTATCTGCCGCTCTGCGCCGGTATGGCCGTAAAGGCGGGCATGGACCCGTTTGACGCGCTCCGGGCCATCACCATCCACCCGGCGGAGCACATCGGCATCGCCGACCGCGTCGGCTCGCTGGAGGCGGGCAAGGACGCCGATCTTGTGATCACCGATGGCTCGCCGTTCGAGGTCTCCACCACCGTCCGCCGCGTGCTGATCGGCGGCAAGACGGTCCATGCCGTCTGAGGCGCTTCCTGCCGCAAAAGGAGTTTTATGCTGAAAGAATTGTCTTCCGTTCAGGCGTATCTGCCGTTCATCCATGCGATGCTGGCCGATCCGGACTTCCGCGACCCCATGCTCGCCACGCCGGCGCAGCTGCACCAGCACCTGCTGGACGCGCACGAGGACCCGGCCAAGCGGCTTTTCGGCACGTTTGACGGCGGGACGCTCACCGGGCTGTTCTCCGTGCTGGTCCTGCCGGAGGAGGGGTATCTGCAGCTGCTGGCCGGACTTTCCCGGAAGGCTGCCGCGTACGACGCGCTGCTTTCGCACCTGCAGGCGGCGTATCCGGGGTATCAGGCCGACTTCGTCTATTCCCCGCGCAGCCGCCTGCTGCACACGGCGCTGGCGGACCGGCACGCCGCGTTTGACCCCGAGCAGCAGAAGATGGTCCTTCGCTCCCCTCCCCCGTATGTGCCGGACAGCCGCGTGCAGCTCTATACGCCCGCCTTCCGCGCGCAATATCTGGCGCTGCACGATGACGACCGTTACTGGACGGGCGAACGGGTGCTGGCCGCGCAGGACACGTTCCGCGTGCTGCTGGCGATCGAGGACGGCGCGGTCGCGGGCTATCTCGACCTGACGTACCGGAATGCGGAAAACGAGCCGTATGATCTGTTCGTCCGCGAAAAAAGCCGCCGCCGGGGGCTTGGGCGCGCGCTGCTCTCCTGCGCGATCGAGAAAAACCGGCCGAACGCCATGTCGCTGCTCGTGGACAGTGACAACCTGGCCGCGCGCCGCCTCTACGCGTCGCTCGGCTTCGTGGAAAAGCCCGAGGAAAACAACATCACGGCGCATTTAAAGCTGTAAAAACGAGGCCGCTGCTTGCCGCAGCGGCCTCGTTCATTTTTGTATAAAGAAAACCACCGGCAATGCCGGTGGTTCCAAAAAGCTTTAGCTATGCATAGAAAAAATGTCCTCCTTTGATAAAATGAAGATGGTGTCCTGTTGGATGAATTTATTGTACAGCAGCTCTCCAATCTGTCGGATGAAGACAGCGAACATTTCAAAGAAATTCTGGAAATTAAGGTTGAGGAAGTGCTGGAACAGTCCAATTCTGCACAGGAATATACACTTCTCAAAAGAAAAAAGGAAAAGTTACAGACGGATATTATTGCGCAAACAAAAAATATGCGTGAGGTTGATGAGAGTATCCGCTGTTATCTTCAGAAAGACATTCAGAGTATGTCTGAAGAACTGCGGGAAACAGAGCGCCTGCTGTTTAAGCTGGATGAAAACCGTAAAAATAACATGGTTGCGATTCATAATTTGGAACAGACAAAAGAAAGGCTGCTATCCTTTGCTGAGTATGCAAAAGATGCGCAGCCGGAGATTTTGGTTACTTTGATACGAAGTATTGTAGAACGAATTTATATTGTCGATAGAGATGATGAGCGTTACTGCCATATCTTTATCAAAGGCTGTACTGGTGAGGATTATGCCGGCTTCTTTCAAACAGCCGGTTACATAGAGCAAAATACTACCCCCGTGTGTGATTCAGAACAGGATTGCATTTGCGCCGAAATACAGCAGACAGATCATATACGGAAAGATCAAACAGGATAACGGACAGATGCTCAGAAAGCTGTGCGAATATAAGGGTATCGAGATCCACGAAGCA